>Ga0187893_10002636_pt1 | contig 38886 bp, 25 predicted proteins | sample MA1701074metaG_FD_139574 | JGI IMG/M metagenome (GOLD analysis project Ga0187893, IMG submission 139574) | White microbial mat communities from a basaltic lava cave in the Kipuka Kanohina Cave System on the Island of Hawaii, USA - MA170107-4 metaG ... | reverse complement strand
GTTTTTCATACTAAGGTTGGTAAATGCTCTAAATGAATGATGGGAGCAATCCAACGAGCATAACGAAAACTACTTCTTTAGTTACCTGCAGCTTGCTGAAGACTCGTAAGCATACTTATAATCTCTGGCCCTGACAATTCAGGTCACAACTATCGTGTTCTGGTGTTGGGGCGGCCCTTCCAAGAACCACCACGGCTAATTGGGGGTACATTTAGTATAGTTTCGTGTGTAGTTTTGTGCGATTTCGTGGATCATACAATTTTGCCGATCAAACAAACGATCCACGCGCATCACACGAAAATACACGAACAAGCACCAAAGCTTTGTGGAGACGTACCAGGTGGTTCTCGACAGGACATCTGCAGGCGGTAACCTGATGGTCAACTCCGTGGCCGCCCCTGGTCGCGGCAGGCTCGATTTTCCAAAGTGGCGACGACACCATCCTTGACACCACCGGCTTTCGAGACCGTGTCAAAACTCCGGAATTCCACCCACGGCAGTGGGTGGTTGGTTCAGATCCTTTCTACACGGGAGTCAGGTTTCTCCCGGAATCCCACCCACGGCAGTGGGTGGTTGGTTCAGATCCTTTCTACACGGGAGTCAGGTTTCTCCCGGAATCCCACCCACGGCAGTGGGTGGTTGGTTCAAATCCTTTCTACGGGTCTTGCCAAATCTCATCTACGCACTAATAAGGTGAGCTGTAGAAAGGATCTGAATGATCCACGGACTGCCGTCCGTGGGATTACCAACCGGTTGGGCAGCAGATGCTGTAGAAAGGATCTGAATAACCCACGGACTGCCGTCCGTGGGATTAGCAACCGGTTGGCCAGCGAATGCTGTAGAAAGGACCTGAATAATCCACGGACTGCCGTCCGTGGGATTACCAACCGGTTGGGCAGCGGATGCTGTAGAAAGGATCTGAATGATCCACGGACTGCCGTCCGTGGGATTACCAACCGGTTGGGCAGCGGATGCCGTAGAAAGGATCTGAATAATCCACGGACTACCGTCCGTGGGATTACCAACCGGTTGGGCAGCTGTTGCTGTAGAAAGGACCTGAATAATCCACGGACTACCGTCCGTGGGATTACCAACCGGTTGGGCAGCGGATGCTGTAGAAGGAATCTGAATTATCCACGGACTGCCGTCCGTGGGATTACAGATTTCTCATGCAGTCTCTTTAGCCAAGTGGTGTCTAGTTTCTGGAAGGACCACCCCAACAGTTGATCGCGCTCCCCTTTCCTTATGCCGATAGGAACAGCATTCCACCCCAGAACATCAGCCCTTTGTGAAAGTCTCAATTATCGAGAATGGTCGGGCTATTATGCGGTCAGTGCCTACGAAACGCATCACGAGCACGAATATAACGCGATTCGTAATGCTGCCGCGCTGATCGACATCTCACCACTATTCAAATATCGAGTCACAGGGCCGGATGCGACTCGGCTGGTCGATCGAATCGTTACCCGTGATCTGAGCAAGGTATCCGTGGGCCAGGTTATCTACACGCCATGGTGTGACGAGGCCGGAAAGGTGATCGATGACGGTACAGTTTCGCGGCTGGCCGAGAACACCTATCGCTGGACCGCCGCAGACCCAAGCCTCCGCTGGTTTTCACAAAACGCTACGGGCATGAATGTTGAGATTGAGGACATTTCAGAAACCGTTGCTGCCCTTGCACTGCAAGGTCCAACCTCGGGTCGACTCTTGAAGTCGCTGGTCGAAGAAGCGAACATTGAGAGTCTCAAGTACTTTCGCGTCACTCGAGCCAGGATTGCCGGCATGCCCGTCGAGATTTCGCGCACCGGCTATACGGGCGATCTCGGTTATGAGATCTGGGCACAAGCCGAGCAGGCTTTGCAAGTCTGGGATGAATTGGTTCGCGTGGGGCGCGCTTTTGACATTCATCCTGCCGGCATGCTGGCGCTTGATGTGGCGCGGATAGAAGCGGGATTACTTTTAATCGACATCGACTTCAACAGCAGCAAGAAGGCGCTTATTGAAGAACAGAAGTATTCGCCTTTTGAAATGGGCCTGGGCCGGCTGGTCCATCTCGACAAAAACCGCTTTGTGGGACAGACCGCGCTTAAAGATGAGCAAAAACGGGGGCCGGCACGTGAGATTGTAGGGCTGGAAATAGAGTGGCCCGAGGTGGAAGCAATCTATGAAGCGGTCGGGCTACCTCCCTCGGTGTCGCCCGTAGCGTCAAGAGTTGCTGTCCCCGTTTACCGCGACGGCGTACAAGTTGGTAAAGCAACTTCCAGCACCTGGTCACCGGTTTTGAAAAAGATGATTGCGCTGGCCACAGTCAAAAGTGAATGGACTCGACCGGGCACTCGACTTAAATTTGAAATCACCGTGGAAGCCGTACGGCATCACGTTGGCGCCAGAGTAGTAAAAACACCTTTCTTCAATCCCAAGAGAAAGACAGCAACGCCAGTTTCCTGACTCAACAGACGCACCCTTGAAACTCGATACCCTTATCAGCAGCTACGACCCAAAGGCTCCGCTGGCAGAAGCTTCAACTATTCCTGCCGCCTGGTACACGGATGATCGCGTCTATCGATTGGAGCAGGAGACCGTTTTCGCTACGTCGTGGCTATTTGCCGCTCGTGCCAACCAGCTGGCAGTGGAAGGTAATTACGTCACGCTGGACATAGCTGGCGAGCCAATTATCGTTGTCAAAGGCAACGATGCCAGGGTACGTGGATTTTTTAATGTCTGCCGTCATCATGCAGCCGCGGTGATGACCGAAGCGGAAGGAAAGGCCAGCCAGCTTCGCTGCCCCTATCACGGTTGGACTTACTCCCTCGAGGGCGAACTGAAAGGAACGCCAGACTTCGCCGGTGTTTGCAATTTCGAGCGGTCAGCTAATGGGTTGGTACCGGTTGAGACCTCCACCTGGGAGAACTGGGTATTTGTCAGGATGCCAAACAACCCGCCTTTATCCCTGGAAGAATCTTTGGGAGCAGGATTGATAAGTCAGATAAGGTTACTGGCACTGGAGAATCTTCATTGGCTCGAACGACGCCACTACATGTTTGACTGTAACTGGAAAGTATTTGTCGACAACTATCTCGATGGTGGTTACCACGTGCCGCACCTGCACAAAGGGCTGGACAGCGTTCTCGATTACAGCAAATACATGATCGAGGTCGGGGAGCGATTTTGCCTGCAGTGGAGTCCGATGGTTAGTGAGGGCGCCGAGCAGCAAACCGGTGCCGTCCGCAAAGGCGAGCGAGCCCTCTACTACTGGATCTATCCAAACTTCATGATCAACTGGTATGACGGAGCGATGGATACCAATCTGGTGATACCGCGTGGTACAGCCGAGACAGAGGTAATTTTCGACTTTTATTTTCCTGACACTTCTGACAGTGCCCGCGCTGCCAATCTGGCCAGCATTGAGGTGGGTCATCGCATTCAGCAGGAGGACATGGACATTTGCAAATCCGTGCAACGCGGCCTCAGCTCGCGTAGTTACAATGCGGGCCGCCTCTCAGTCCGGCGCGAGGGCGGGGAACACCTTTTTCATAAGCTTTTGCATGCGGATTTGCGGCGAGGGTTACCCGGGAACAAGGGATAGTTACCTCTTATTCAGCGCAGTCATGGAGTCGTTTTATTTATCATTTCTCGTTTGACATTTCTCATTTGTTATTTCGACGGATTCGACGCCTCAGGCTCAACCGTGCAATGCAAAATGACTAAATGGAAAATGCTAAATGGAAAATGGAAAATCCGTTTTAGCTAAGAAACAAAGTTAACCTACCCTTTAGAGAGGGGGTTTGCCTGCCGCCTTGGAAATTACCTCGCCCGTCATGCAGGTTGTGCAGCGGGGTCGCCTGCTGAGTGTGCTCGGTGTCGGCTTTGGGCTGGCAGTTATTGTTGGCAATACGATTGGGGCAGGAATCTTTCGCTCGCCGGGAATTATTGCGGAGCACCTACCAAATCCCTGGTTATTTATAGCTGTTTGGCTCGCCGGCGGGTTGTACGCGCTGCTTGGCACCGTTTCCATCGCTGAACTTGGCGCCATGCTCCCCAAGTCGGGCGGGCAATACGTTTTCGCACGTTATGCCTTGGGTGAGTATGCAGGTTTCATTGTCGGCTGGAGTGATTGGATTTCTACTTGTGGTGCGACGGCCGCTGTCTCTCTGGTTGTTGGAGAGTTTGCTCAAAGGCTTGTTCCGGCCCTTCAGGGGCGAGCAGCTACTACCGCAGCAGTAATAGCAGTAGTTTTCGCAGCCTTACAGTGGCGGGGAATAGCCTGGGGCAGCACTGTGCAGAACCTCACCAGCTCCTTAAAAGCACTGGCTTTCCTGGCTCTAATTGCTGCTGCTTTTGCCCTTGGAGGTGGTGGTGAAACTGCAACTCCAACAGCCCCAGCTAGCCCCGCCGGAGTGGCTTTAATTATCGCGATTGTGCTTTCACTTCAGTCGGTGATCTACACCTACGATGGGTGGACTGGAGTCATCTATTTTTCTGAGGAAGTAATTAATCCAGGCCGGGATATACCACGGGCGATGATCGGCGGCGCTCTGGCTGTGGTCGCAATTTACCTACTGGTTAACCTGGCCTTGCTTTACACGTTGCCGATCTCGCAAATTGCTGGTAAGGACTTTGCTGCGGGCGCCGTAGCCAACGAATTATTCGGCCGTCATGGCGACACCGTTTTCCGTTCATTGACGATTGTCTCGATGCTGAGCGCGATTAATGCCTGTCAGTTGATGGCCAGCCGAGTGCTCTTCGCCTTGAGTCGTGACGGGTTGTTTTTGAGAAAGGCCAGTGCGGTTAACGAAGGTGGGACTCCTTCATTTGCGCTGTTTCTAAGTGGAACGGTAAGTGTTTTGTTTATTTTCTTTGGCGAAAATTTTGAGACTGTAATCACAGTCTGTGCGTTTTTCTTTGTGGCGTCCTACATCCTCTCCTTTGTCTCAGTTTTCGTGCTGCGCCGGCGCGAACCGGAGAAACCCAGGCCCTACCGGGCCTGGGGTTATCCCTGGACCACTGGTCTAGCCTTATTAGGATCCACCCTGTTTCTTATCGGCGCAATTGCCAGCGACACTCGGAACAGCCTCTATGCCCTGTTGTTGCTGGCGATTAGTTACCCCGTCTTTTGGTTCATTAAATACCAAGCGCAGCGCTAGCAGACATGTAGGGGCGGCCCTCCGTGGCCGCCCCTCGTTGCGACAAGCTCGATTTACCTTTTTGCTACTGGTCCAGAGGCCCTATTAGCAAATAGGACCTATATGACCAATAGGACGTATAACTGGATTTTTCAGATCTTCTAAAGCTGGCGCGCTAAAAAAGGCGCTGAAATGATCCACGGATACGAAACAACATTCAAGAACCCAGGAGATCGGTTTCGCGGAGAGGGGCGGCCACGGAGGGCCGTCCCTACAGGTTGCGCACCTGGCAGCCCCGGGTGTCGACCTCAATTTGGTGCGAAGTGGTACTGACCTTTCGGCGTCCGAAACAATCGGCAATGGCTTCGCTGATGGCCTCAAAATTCTCGGTTACCACGGCAACAACGCTGGGACCCGCGCCACTTAAGGCCACACCCAGCAGGCCGGGCATTGGCTGTAAGGCAAGTACTTCAACCAGACCAGGAACCAGTGTTTGGCGGCGCTCCTGGTGTAAGCGATCCTGCATAGCCTCCCAAAGCAACTCGTAACGGCCCTCGGTCAATGCGGCAACAAACAGCGCACTGCGCTGCAGGTTGTGGACAGCATCCGCCCGGTTAACCACTCGGGGAAAAACATCGCGGGCTAATTTCGTTTCCACTCGAAAGTTTGGCGATACGATCATGATCTTCAGGGCTGACGGCCAGCGTAGCCTTAGCGCCAGGACTGAACCGTCATGCCCCAGGCCCGTGACGACAAACCCACCGTACAAGCTTGCGGCCACATTGTCCGGGTGTCCTTCAAATCTTGTTGCATACTCCAGAACTTTCTCGTTGGAAAGCTCGCGCCCACATAACAACCCGGTAAGTTTGATGCCCCCCGCAATTGCGGCCGCACTACTTCCCAGCCCCAGGCCAAGGGGAATTTGATTCTCCACTGCCAGTTGCACCGGCGGAAGTCTCAAGCCCTCTAGTTGGGCGCCAAAAGCCATGGCGCGGTAAATTAAATTTTCTGCTGTGCGGGGCAAGTCAGAACTCTCTTTGGTGCCAATGGTGCGGACCCGGCATTTCGCCTGGGCGCCGGGCTTTAAAGTGGCCCGGATCGTTAAGTACTGTTGCAGGGCAAGTCCAAAACAATCGAATCCTGCTCCCAGGTTGGACGTCGAAGCGGGCAGCCTGACTTCAAACGAGGCACGACGGGTTTCCCTTTTTTCGTAAAGGCTCATGTTGGACCACCCACTTTCAGGTCAAGCAGACGCTGGAACTGTTCACGGATCTGGACGGCGTCAGCCTTTACGCTCACTGGACGGTTACCGAAGGTAGCCGTGATTGGCTGGGGTTCAACTGCTTCAGTGGTGACAGTCAGCTTCCCACGATGGTAATTAATCACGTACTCGCTGTCTTTCAAGAGGTGCCCGGTCAGAACGGCCACAACCCTCTGGTCTTCGCGAATGATTTCGGCAGCGACTAATTTCTTAATTCCGGCAACGGTGGTGGCAGATGCCGGCTCGCATCCAATGCCATCCCGACCGATGATTGCCTTGGCATCTGCAATCTCTTGTTCGTTCACGGTCAAAACCCTTCCCTGAGTCCAACTAAGCGTCCGCCAGGCCTTTTTCCAGGAAACAGGAGCGCCGATCTTGATCGCAGACGCAAGAGTTTTTGGTCGCGCAACATTCTTAATCTCAGAGGGGATTTCGCCGTCTCGTAATTCATTCCGGTGTTTTTGAAAAAGATCAGCGAAGGGCGCTGCACCTTCTGCTTGCACCACTGTAATTTGAGGCAAACGGTCTAACAGCCCGAGTTGTAACAGCTCCTGCAGGCCTTTTCCGAAAGCCGAGCTATTGCCCAGGTTTCCGCCTGGAACGACCAGGTGGTCGGGCATTTCCCAACCCAGTTGTTCGGCAAGTTCAATCATTACGGTCTTCTGCCCTTCAATCCGGAAGGGATTAATTGAGTTGACCAGGTAGATGTTGCCCTGCTCGGCTAACTCGCGAATCACTCGCATAGCGTCGTCGAAGTTTCCCTCGATTTCGAGCACCACTGCTCCGTAATCGAGCGCCTGGGCCAATTTTGCGTGACTGACTTGTCCTTCCGGGACGATGATCGCGCAAAGCATATCCGCGCGGGCAGCGTAGGCTGCAAGACTCGCGGCAGTGTTACCGGTGCTGGCACAGCCAACCAACCGCGTGCCTAACAACCTCGCCTGCGTTACGGCCGTCGTCATGCCGGCGTCTTTAAAGGATCCGGTTGGGTTTGCGCCCTGATGTTTCAATTTTAAAGAGTTGAGCTTGCAATAGCGGGCCGAGCCAGGTGCGTCATAAAGCGGAGTGTTTCCTTCACCGAGAGAAACAACTGGGGCATCATCAGTAAAGGGCAGCAACTCTCGGAAACGCCAGACACCGCTGAGATCGCGAGGCTCGAACGATGACCTTCTCTCGCGCCAGAGTTTCTTGAGCGATTCGACTTCGGCCGTTGGTTTGGTCTCGATATCAAGCAGACCTCCGCAGCGAGAACAGGCATAAATTCGTTCGTCCAAGGCGTACCGGGCTAAACACTCAGGTTCAATACACTGCTGGTGGCTTTGGCGGTTAATCATTCCAAAAGATTATCGCTGTTCTTGCTGCTGAAGTGAACAAATAGTTACGGCTTTTTATGCTGGATACCTGCTAAGGGGTCTGTTGGAAAAAATGTTTCACCCCGAAGCGGGTGACAGGTTTATAGCCCGTGAGTGAAAATGTCTCCCGCACTCCGTAGGAGTGCTATGTTGGACGGCGGGCTGGTTGTTTAGAACAGCCATGGCACTCCGCTAGAGTCTGTCGAGAAAAACTGTTCAACGAGCCTGCGGAGCAGGCTGGTTGAATTGTTTTCGATAGACTCCTCTGGCAGGCAAAATTGGTCAAATCGCGTCATGCAATATAGCGAGTTCAAACCCAGCGCGGCAGCCAGTAGCTTAATAAAATGCTTCTGGGTGCTGGAAGATGAGGCGCCAGCTGATTCCGTGCAAACCATTATCCCGGATGGTCGCCCCGAGCTCATCATCCATCTCGGCCAACCGTTTGCCCAGAAGCGCAATGGAAGCTGGCATCAGCAGCCGCAAATTTTCTTTATCGGGCAAATAACCGGCCCGTTTCTGGTTTGCCCGGCCGGCCTGGTGCGCACTATTGGGGTTCGCTTTCGCCCCGAGGGAGCCAGTAAATTATTGCGTCTTCCGATGTTTGAGCTAACGAATTTGGCTGTACCCCTGGAGAACATCTCGACCCGACTCTGGCGCGAAATCGAGAGCTTGTTTGAATGCGATTCACTCGCGAGGCAACTAAAACGACTTGAGCAAATTTTGCTGATCGCTTCGGAGCAAACCGACGCTGACCAGCTAGTCTCGTTTGCTGTAAAGGAGTTGGAAGTAGTTAAAGGTTTGATTAGCGTAGGTGAACTGGCGCGTCAGGTGAATCTTAGTGCCAGGCAATTTGAGCGGCGGTTTCGTCAAGCTGTCGGCATACCACCCAAACTCTTCGCCCGAATGCAAAGATTTCAAAGCGTTCTTCAAACCATCGAGCAAACGGGTCCCACCTGGGTAGATGCTGCAGTTGGCTCTGGCTATTATGACCAGTCACATTTAATTCGGGATTTCCGCGAGTTTTCAGGAACTACCCCGAGTGCACTTCTGGCTGAAAATTTTGACCTCACGCGACGATTTTCATAGGGGCCACCGCCAAGTGTCGCGTTTTTCCAATACAAGGTCAGTAAGTCAAGCTAAACTTCGAATCTCTTAAGGTCAAGAACCTAGTCAATCTCAACTTCGGATGCCTGTTGTGAGGTATGCCTGGGGCTAAACAAACTTCCAGTGTTTACTAAAGCGGCGACCAGGCGCCGCACTCCAAATAAGGAGAGAAGAAAAATGAAACCTATAACATCAGCTGTGATCGTTATTGTCATCGGTTTTGCGATTGCCGGTGTTGCCACTCCAGCAAACGATTCAATCAAAGATCAGATTGTCGCTAAGGAACGAGAAGAATTAGATGCACTCAAAGCCGGACAGATTGATGTATTCGCCAGCCTCCTCGCTGACGAGGCGATCTTTTTGAATTCACGTGGCCCTGCCCCTAAAGCGCAGGTGGTAAAGAACGTCGGCAATTTCAAGCTGCTCGACTACTCGATGGAGGATGTGCAGTTTGTGCCCGTTGGACCCAGGACTGGTCTGATTGTTTACAAACTCACGGAACAAATCGGGCGCGGAGATAAGGACTTTATGGCGACGGTTTACGTGTCCGCGCTCTGGACAGAACGGCAGGGCAAATGGCTTTGCCTGTTCAGCCAGGAAAGCCCAGCCAAGTAACATTGCCGATTGCCAATGATTGCCGATGGCGTCCGGAGTCTGTCAGAAAAAACGCCGGCTTTTTACACACCCCGGAGTGGTGGCATGTTTATAGCCGGGACGGCACCCCGATGTGGTTGCACTCCGTCAGGAGTGCCAGCTGGGGTTTACAAACCAGGCCTCCTCCCGCACAGGGCACCCCTCCGTGAAAGGTTTCTTGCGGCATTGCTTCAATCGGCAATCGAAAATCGGCAATGTATAATCTTTCCCTGTGATTCCGACACACTTGGCGATTAAAGCACCAGGGAAAGTCAGATGACGCCTGAGCGCTGGAAGAGAGTCGAACAGTTATTCGAGTCTGCTCTTGAACGCCCACCCGCCGAGCGCGCGGAGTACCTGGACTCTGCCTGTGAGGGTGATGCCTCGCTCCGTCACCAGGTGCAAAGCCTGCTGTTGGCCCTCGACCAGGCCGGTACCTCAACAATCTCGCCCTCGCTGGGCGTTCCCCTGCCCGAGGTGGTTGCACCCACCGCTTCTGTCATCGGTAAGCGCCTGGGCGCCTATCGAATTGTGCAGGAAATTGGCCGCGGGGGCATGGGTTCAGTCTACCTCGCCGTTCGCGCGGACGATGAGTTTCAAAAGCGTGTGGCAATCAAGCTCATCAGGCGGGGCATAGACAGTGACTTCATCATTCGCCGGTTTCGCAATGAGCGGCAGATTTTGGCCAGTCTCGAACATCCGAACATCGCCAGCCTGCTCGATGGTGGCACCACTGAAGATGGTCTGCCTTACTTCGTCATGGAATTTGTCGAAGGACAACCACTTTTCTCGTATTGCGATTCTCACAGGCTCACGGTAAATGAACGTCTGAGACTTTTCCGCAAGGTCTGTTCAGCCGTTCATTACGCCCACCAACATCGAGTCATCCATCGCGATCTAAAGCCAAGCAACGTTCTGGTAACCACCGAAGGCATTCCCAAACTCCTGGACTTTGGGATTGCCAAGCTGCTGGACCCTGATCTGGCCTCACAAACGCTCGATCCCACTACGGCTGCGGTGCGCATGATGACTCCCGAATACGCCAGCCCCGAGCAAGTGCTAGGAGAGACCGTCACCCCCGGCAGCGATGTCTATAGTCTGGGCGTTTTGCTCTTTGAACTGCTCACAGATCACCGCCCCTACCGCCTGAAAGATCGAACGCCTTACGAATTGGCGCGAGTCATCTGTGAACAGGAACCCGATCTGCCCAGTGTCGCAATCAACTTAATTGAAGTTTTTAGTTTGCCTGGTATCGAGCCTTTTGAGGTTACGCCAAATACGGTTAGTGCCGCGCGCAGCACCACTCCCGAACAATTGAAACGTGAACTGGCCGGGAGTCTGGACAACATTGTGCTCAAGGCTATGCGGAAGCATCCCGCACAACGGTATCCGACGGTCGAAGAGTTTTCGGCTGACATCAGTCGTTACCTTGAAGGTAATCCAGTAGCCGCGCCCTCCTACTTTCAAGCGTCAGCGATTCAACCGGTCGACACTGGCGACACGGAATCTCGCTCGTTGGCCGTACTGCCCTTTCAGGTTCTCAGAGTCGAGGAAAAGAGCGATGAGTTTCTGGGAATGGGCATGGCCGATGCCATTATCACCAAGCTGAGCAATATTCATCGCATAATGGTTCGACCAACCAGCTCAGTGATCAAGTACTTTGATGGAACTCATAACATCATCGCCGCCGGTCATGAGCTTGGTGTTGCGTATGTGCTTGACGGTCGCATCCAACGGGCAGGTGATCGGATTCGGCTGACAGTCCAGCTGGTGCGGGTGCGAGATGGCGTGCCGCTTTGGGCTACCAAGTTCGATGAGAACTACACGGACATCTTCAGTCTGGAGGATTCAATTTCGGAACAAGTAGCGAGCGCTTTGATACCCAGACTATCGGGTGAAGAGCGCGAGCTGCTGATGCGACATGAAACTGAGAACGCGGAAGCGTATCAGGCTTACCTCAAAGGCAGGTACTTCTGGAACAAGTTTAATGATCAGGATTTCCAAAAAGCTCTGGATCAGTTTCGAGAGGCCATTCGACTAGATCCGGAATTTGCCCTCCCCTACGTGGGCATTGCCGATTACTACAACTGGGCGGCTATTTACAGCATTGGGGCACCCAAAGAAAACTTTCCGCAGGCAAAAGAAGCAGCCACCAGGGCACTGGCCCTTGACGATACGCTGGCCGAGGCGCATGCGGCGCTGGCGTTCACCACCATCCTGTTTGAATGGGACTGGGACAGAGCTGAAAAAGGTTTTCGGAGGGCCCTGGAGCTAAATCCTAATTACGGGCCCGCGCACCAGTGGTATTCGAACCTCCTGGCTGCCCAGGGTCGCTTTCCCGAAGCCTTCGCCCGTATCAAACGTGCTCAGGAAATCAATCCCCTGTCAATAATGGACGCCTCTATAGGCGGTTGGACTTACTATCACGCTCGCCAATACGAAAACGCCATCGCTGAAGTCCAGCGGGCGCATGAAATGGATCGAACGTTCGGCAATGGCTACTTGATCCTCAGCCTGGCCTACACCGAGTTGGGCAACCATGAAATAGCGATCGAGATGGCCCGAAAAGCCAAGCAGTATCTGCCAGGTTCGACTCTGCCTTTGTGGCCACTCGGGTACGCCCTTGGTCGGGCCGGCAGACGCGCGGAAGCTCAAGCGGTGGCAGACAAGCTCAAAGCGCTCTCCACTCAGATCTATGTTTCCCATTATTACCGGGCGCTTGTTTTCACCGGTCTCGGCGATCGCGAACGAGCTTTTGCTCACCTGGAGAAAGCCGTTGAAGCCAGGGATGAATGGCTGCTTTGGCTCGGCACCGAACCGAAGCTGGACGATTTGCGGTCTGATCCACGCTTTGCAGGATTGCTCAAAAGCGTCGGGCTCAAAGGTGACGAAAAGGAAAGGGCCCTGGCTTTAATCGCAAACCCGAGCTCTATTGAAGCAATTCCCGTGGCGATTAAGGGGAAACGAGCCACTGGTGAAATCGCCCCAGCACCGCACACCCTGGCCGAAGCGCGCCCCAGGATTGGCTGGAAGCTAAGACCTTGGATGCTCGGTCTCGCCGGTCTAGCAGTTGTTCTGATCGCAGTCGTTGCAGCTTATCGGCTTAACCGAACCCCCATTCACCATTTCAGCTCAATAACCACAAGCAAACTGACCGCTACCGGAAACATCGTGGGGGTCTCCATCTCTCCAGATGGAAAATATGCGGCTTTTGTAGCTAGCGAAGGTGGCAGGCAGGGCCTCTGGGTTCGGCAGATCGCAATCGCCAACAGCATTCGGCTGGTAGCTCCTGCCGCTGGTGAGTATCGCAGCCTGACGTTTTCGCAGGATGGCAACTACATCTACTACGTTATTTATGACGCCGGGTTGAATGATGGAACTCTTTATCGAGTGCCAGCCCTTGGCGGTTCAGTTACTGAACTCAAAAAGGACGTTGACAGCGGGATCAGTTTTTCGCCTGACGGGAAACAGTTTGTGTTTGTGCGTAGTAGTCCTGATAGAGGGGCGCATTCACTGGTTGTTTCCGTTGAAGGTGGCGCCGATCAAGAGATCGCCACGCGAGGTTTCCCGGAACGTTTCTCAGTTGATGCAGCTCCAGCGTGGTCTCCGGACGGTTCAATCATTATCACGGTCACCCATACGGCTGATGGGAGCGGTTTTCTCTTGCGACTATCCGGGGTTGATCCAGTTAATCGGACTGAAAAAGCTTTGAGCTCGCGCCGCTGGTTGGAAATCAACGCAGTCGAATGGCTGCCGGACGGAAGTAGCTTTGTGGTGAGTGCCCAGGATCATAGTTCGGCTTTCTATCATCTTTGGGCCGTAGCGTATCCTGGCGGCCAGGAGCGAAGGATTACAAACGATCTAAACGATTACCTAGCGGTCAGCATTGCCGACAACGCTCAACAACTCCTCAGCATTCAACGTCAGACTCTCACAAACATCTGGCTGGCGCCAAAGGATGATCTGAACCGGCCGGTCCAACTAACCTCGGGTGCCGGAATGTTTTTCGACCTTTCCTGGACTGTCGATGGAAAAATTCTCTATGCCTCGGATGCGAGCGGCAATGCTGATATTTGGGAAATGGCCGGAGACGGCTCGAATCAACAACAGCTGACCGCAGGCGCCGGACGCAATTATGCTCCGGTGGCTTCGCCCGATGGAAAGTTTGTTGTGTTCCACTCAAATCGCTCGGGCCGCTGGCAGATCTGGCGGATGGATCGGGATGGAAGCAATCCGTTACAGCTGACCAGCGCCAAAGAAGATAGCAACTGGCCAGAAGTGTCTCCGGACGGCCGTTGGGTCTATTTCGAGCAGGTAAGCTCACGGGTGCCTACGCTCTGGCGAATCTCAATCGACGGAGGAACTCCGGAACAACTGACCAGGACTCTCTCTACGAGGCCCAATGTTTCTCCTGACGGAAAATTAATTGCTTACTGGCATAGGGCTCAGAGCCCGACTGCGCCATGGCAGATCGCCATTATGCAGGTTGAGGATCCTGAGCAAGTCACGCTACTTGATGTGCCGCAGAGCATGGCCAATGGCCTGAGCGCTGTGCAGATAAATCCTGAAGGCACTGCGGTCTTATTCATCGATTTTCGCAATGGCGTTTCGAATCTGATGGCATTGCCCCTGAGTGGCGGGTCAGCTCAGCATCTGACCAGTTTTCCCAAGGAGCAATTCTATTCCTTCGACTTCTCACTTGAGGGCCGGCTGGTGGTTTCGCGAGGCATTCGCACCAATGACGTGGTTTTGATCAGCAGTACTCAGTAATCCTTGTTGACTTTAACTTCCCCCTTAACTTAAAAGACTTTGTCATGCCGGAAGAAAAACCGCTCGACTATTACGACCTGCTTCAGGTGAGCACCAATGCTGAGCCAGAGACCATCAATCGTGTCTACCGGATGCTGGCACAGCGATATCATCCGGATAATCAACAGACGGGCAATGAAAGCCGTTTTCGTTCCATCCTTGAAGCATATTCAGTGCTCAGTGATCCGGAAAAGCGAGCGCGGTATGACATTGTCCACGCGCAACAGCGACAGGAGCGTTGGCGGCTGATATCCACAGGGGCACAGGCGGAGAACGACTTTGAATTGGAACAAGTGATTCGGCTTACCGTGCTTGAGGTGCTCTACACCAAGCGGCGCCTGGAACCGGCGACGCCAGGAATATTTTGGGGCGAGCTGGAAAAACTGACTGGCAGACCGCGCGAGCATCTGGAGTTTACCATTTGGTTTCTCCAGCAGAAGAAGCTTGTCACTATGGACGATCAGACTCGCGTGTCTTTAACTGTGGAGGGCGCTGAATATTTAGAGCAGAGTTATCGAACCAATTTGCATCAGAAGCGACTGCAAGCTTGAACGCTGAAAGCGTTGGCTAATTTCAGCCCAGGGTTTGCTTGAACCCTGGGTTACAACAACACCACTTCTTGTTTCGTGTAAGTTCGTGGCTCGTTCGTTTGCGATAAAAGAACGATCCACGCGCATCACCCGAATCATTTCAGGAGACTTTAATGAATAGTACGCGTACGAACTGCGTCATCCTCTGCTCTCTGTTGCTGCTCACTGCCTGTAGTGACCCGGCAGCCGACAAACCAAAGGTCACGGCAACTGAGGCCGTTCCCATCGCTACGCCGGCAACCACCGGAGAGCGTTATTCGATCTCAAATGACAACTCGAAAATCGAGTTTGTGGGATCCAAAGTAACCGGGAGTCATAACGGCTCTTTCCAAAAGTTCTCAGGTACGATCGATTATGCCGGTCAACCCGAGAAGAGCCAGGTAAGCGTTAACATCGACATGAACTCCGTCGAGACCGACACAGCAAAGCTCACCGAGCATTTGAAGACCGCAGACTTCTTTGAAGTATCCAAGTATCCGCAGGCGACTTTTCAGTCCACAGAGATCAAGGCGGGAGGGGAAAAAGGGGGCACGCATACCGTTACCGGTAATTTGCAGTTGCACGGCGTCACAAAATCAATAACCTTTCCGGCGACGATTAACGTTACTGGGGATGCTGTGACGGTTGACAGTACGTTTGCGATTAACCGCAAGGATTTTGGGATCAACTACGCTGGTGCTGCCGACAACCTGATTCGCGACGACGTGGTTCTGACCTTGAAGATCAGTGGCACCAAACCGTAGGGGCGGGCCCTCTGTGGCGGCCCCTTGCTCCGCGACACGTATTTAGACGTTCCACAAATTCCTGCAGTTGTTTCTTGGGAGGGCCGCTCCCCAACAGCTAGCCGCGGATCCGCGTACCGACAATCAAGATGAAATCGGATTCACGAAGAGGATTCCTGCAACGGATGGTTGGAGGTGTGAGCATTCTGGCCTCAGGAGCCCTGAACCTGAAAGCCACCGAAGTTCAACGAAAGACCACCTCGCAAGCCCGCAACACCTACACCAATCCTGTTTATCCGGGCTCAATGCCCGATCCATTCGTACTCCGTCACCGGGGTGTCTACTACGCCTTTGGAACAACCGGGAACGGGCGCAAAAGCGATGGACGTATCTTCACACTTCTGACTTCCACGAACCTGATCGATTGGCAGGAGTTGGGTGGCGCACTTGTCCCACCGATCACCGACACGGACTATCAGTACTGGGCACCGGAAGTCGCCCACCACCGTGGCACGTTTTACCTTTACTACTCGATGGGCGGCAAAGAGGAGGAAAAATTTGAGCTGCGGGTGGCGACAGCCCGCCGGCCCGAGGGTCCTTATCTGGATAGCGGAGCAAAGTTGCTCGATTGCCACAGGAATCGATTCACGATTGACGCTCATCCTTTCCAGGACACTGATGGCCAGTGGTATCTCTTTTATGCTCGGAATTACCCGGACACAAAAGACGGCGCGCATCCGGGCACCGCTTTGGCCGTAGACAAGTTGATTGGAATGACAAAACTGGCGGGTCAGTGCCAAACAGTTCTGCGGGCCCGGCACGCATGGACTCTCTACCAGGCCAACCGCCGGATGGACGTCTACGATCAAACATTCGACTGGCACACCATTGAAGGCGCGTTTGTGCAAAAGCACCAGGGACGCTACTACTGCTTCTATAGCGGCTCGAATTACCAGACCGCAGATTACGGTGTTGATTACACGGTCGCGGATCAGGTTTTGGGACCGTATTCAGGTGAGGGCAGCGAACCCCGTGTGCTGAAAGGAATCCCGGGAAAGGTTCGGGGCCCGGGACACCACTCGATTGTGAAAGGGCCTGACGGACAAACCGACTACATCGTTTACCACTCCTGGAACAGTGAGATGACGGTGCGACAGATGTGCGTTGACCGGCTGTTGTGGACCCCTGAAGGTCCACGCTGTGACGGTCCGACGTTCACCCCCCAGCCAAGACCTGGACGGTCGAGTCAGTAGTCAGTGGTCAGTGGTTTGTATATACAGCTATGCCCCAGAAATTGTTGTCTGGGGGCAGCGCATTCCAGTGGTCGAATGAATGAGAGTCGTCCGTCTTGTAACGAAGCTTATAGTTCCCGGCGGGTAAGGTAATGACCACGTCCGCCTTGCGGTTTTTTCCTGCGCCCCCGGCGTGCGTCGTTTTCGGCTCTTGCATCTCCCAGACCAGAGCGCCCTTGTCAGCGTCCTCAATCCAACCATAATCGTACATCTTCCCTGGCTCTGCTTCTCCAATCGCGAAGATGCGTACCTCCTGATTGCTAGGCAGATTAAAACCGACCGTTCTGTCCTCGTTATCCAATACCTGCTTGATCTCTGCTATGACTTTCAATTTCGTAAGGCTTTCCGGAAGCGGTTTTGAATAGAGCTCGCCGTAGACCTTCATCAAACGAGCAGCTTCGGCTGCCTCACCTACACTCTGGTGGATTCGAACCCTTGTTACCAACTCTTTGGTGTAAATCTCGCCATAGGGTTTTTCCACCAGAGTTTTGAGCTGGGCCTTAAGCTCAGCTTCAGGACCCTTCCAATTGACCTGTGGGGGGACCTCGCCAAACTTTTCAGGGAAGATAAAGGTCCTCAAAAATGCCATTCCTACAGGCGAACTTAGAGCATTCCCAGCGCCCAGGTCGGTGGGCCGGCTCAGATTGTCGCTGTTGGCCATGGCGATGAAAGTGATATTCCGCTCCGGCACCTTCAGAATAAACGACGAGTTGGCGGTCCAGTACCCGTAATGCCAGAGCATCCTGGTGCCCTGGTATTCCTGTGTAAACCACCCGAGCCCATAAGGAAGCTTTTCTCCTTTGGTCGAGACTGTGGGCGCAAAAGCCAGTTCCTGTGTTTGTTTCGTCAAGAACCTGTTTTCGTCGATAGCAACGTCATACTTCGCCATGTCCAACACAGACGCCATTAGTCCAGCTGAGGTGCTAAAGCCCGTCGGGTAGCTAATCTTGGTAATCTTGAACTCACGATCAAGACCATAAGGCTGCGCCAGAGTTTTGGAGATCGAGTCGAATCTCTGCCGCTGTTTTTCTGAAATCAATGGTCTTGTTAATGCTGATTGGTGTGCATGGACCACTTTCCAGACGCCGGCTTGCTTGTTCATTATTAGGGAAGTTCTCAAGGGTCCTTCGTTGCGGGGTGGTCCATTCGGTGGTGTCACCTTGACCGTTTGAACAAAGGTTGCCAGCGCCGCTGGTCCATAAACTCCAACCTCCAAATCGTGTAACTCCACCGTAAATTTAAACCCTGCCCTAAAAGCGCCCCTTAATTCGTCTGATTCCAGAAAAGGGGTTAAGAAGCCACCTTGCCCCGAAAAAGAGTTCGCTCCGGTAGCAACGTGACGCTCAAGGGCGTCAAGATCGCTCGTATTAAAGCCGGTGACAATGTTGCCGATAGCGGTTTTCACCTCTGCTTCGGTTGCTGGATCCGCTACGGGCGACTTGGTCGCCACCACCGGCGGAACATTGGGCGCTGTTTCACTCAGACCCAGAGGCTCAAGGATCTTCTCGATCAATACCTCGGCAAAGGGTTTACCAGTCGCCTTCTCAACAACTTTGTCCAACTCGGCAAAGCGGTTCCCGTTGTACCGGTAACGTTCCCCGGGATTTCCTTCTGAGGTGTGCGAAAACAGATGTCTCACCTGGATAATCCCATCGCTTTCCAGATTGATACCGTATTTTGAAACGGGATCGTCAAGCTTGATTTTCCCCTCCTGAACAAGTTGCATCAGAATCGTGGAAGCGAAGGTTTTCGTCAGCGAAGCCAGGTGATAGGGAGTATGTTCGGTCGCGGCGATTTTATTTTCGACATCGGCATGACCAAATCCCTTTGCCCACAACACTTTTTGATCCTTGACGACTGCCGCAGATATAGCGGGAATTCTTAGTTCCTGTCTAAGGCTTTCAATCCGTTTTTCTAATTGTGTTAGCCGGTCATCAGGAACTTCGGCTTGCTTTGCTGAGTTAGCGGAGGCCTCAGTTTGCCGATTAAGAACCCGCTCGGTCAATAAGATCTGCAGGGCAACAGCGCCGCCCAGGAACACCGTCAAGAGGAAGGGGGTGGTTTTAGTCATTATTTTGTCCCTCGACTTATGGCTGGGGTTTCGCTTGAAGAACACCATTCATTTTCATTTCGTGGCAGGATTCTGGCCTGAGCACTTTATCAAGCTGCTCCCAGGCGATCAAACACCTTAGCCAGGGAAAGAAAAATGGGGTTGGAGGCTTCTCTCCCAGCTAAAAAACTAATAAGATACGCACCGTTAGTACTCACAACCTCACTTTCGAAAGGAATCCTCACATGTCTGAAATCAAACTCAACCTCATTGACTCGCAAACGATTCTGTCCGGTACCATCCACGGTTCGGTTGGGGATCGCTGCGTAGCGGCACTCTCTGCTGAGCCGGAAACGATCGCCGAACTCGGCGCGGCACTCGAGCGCTTCGAGAAACGCGCACCAAGGTTCAAGTCGTCAGGAAACTTTAGGTCAAGAACGTCAATTGATCCGGAACCGTTTGATGCCGGAATCTTAATAATTGATCTGGCTGCTCGAATGATCGCTTACAACTCCACGTACTCACGACCGAGTCTGGAGGGGTTGGTTGAGTATCATGACGGCATCCAGTGCACGGATGTTCCACTTCGCTATCGACTGCCTGAAGACTGGCAAATAGTGGATTCAGTCGAGGAGTATGAATGTTTGCATGAGCAGCGTCAAAAGTCCCGAGCAACCCCACTCGACGCCCGTGCAGTCCTTTACGGATTTCCCTTACTCGAGTTCATTAATCAGAATATCTGCCTGAATATCAACACCGTCTCTTCCCAGACTTTACCGCCGGCTGAACCCAGTCAAGGAGAGCCGAACTGCGCTGACAGCGAAGAGTTTGGCGGTCCCTTTGTTGAGACCGTCAGAGAGATTCACCAGCGCTGGCTCCTAACACCCCGAGACGATCTAGAGGGGCAAGCACCCCGGGATCTGCTGTTAAGGAAGCAGGAACTGATCAACTTCGATCTTGGGGAACGCTGTTTACAGTGGAGCATTCAAATGGAAGCCCCGCCGGGCCTCGACCGCAACTGCTTCACCTATCGCTTTGGAGGTTTTGGCACGCACGAGTGGGTTATCTATTACTACCTGGTTCGTCACCTGCTCTGGACGGCCGTCGATTTTCGGACTGCGGCCTTAACCGAAGGTTCACAAGTGGAAGGCAATTTAGTGCCCGCGCTCGTTGAAGTTCAGACGCGGTGGCTTAATGAGCCTTGTGAAGAGTTTGGGGGTCGCGTTCCCTTTAATCTCATCGATAATGAACGTCGGCGAATGCCGGAAGCGATGGCTGGCCGAAGTATGGTGATTGATGAAAACTGTCCGGTTTGCAAGATGATGGGTGATGAGTCTGAAGCCGGGTTAGGGATCTACTTCTGGCATCTTGATGGCTGCAATATGGACGATGAGTTTGCTTTCTCAACGTTTCAAACGATGCAGGAGTGGGAAACCGACCAGCGAGAAATGGAAGAGCGACATCGGGAACTCGACCGGCGCTGGAAAGAGCGTGAGGAACGCCTGGCTCGTGGCGAGGTGCTCGAACCCGATTCATGGATTGACCCACCGGAACTGGACGAGTGCGTACCCAGTCAAATCGCCGAGCCTGACCCCCCAGCGTCGTGAGACCTGTAGGGGCGGCCCTGCGTGGCCGCCCCTCCGCCTCAACAAGCTCGTTTTCCGCTTATTGAACGTGTCGCGCGCCGGCGGCTGAGCTTGCTCAATTTCAGGTTTGGATGTGACGCGAACGAAGGGTGGCCACGCAGTTCACCAGCGGCTACCGCCTGCAGATGTACTATAGAAACCACCTGGTACCTCCACAAGCTTTGGTGTTCGTTCGTGTAGTTTCGTGTGATTTCGTGGATCGTCTGTTTGCGTCGCAAAAGCGATCCACGAAATCACAAAATTACACGAATTTACACTAAACTTTCCCCCAGTAGCCGTGGTGGTTTCTTGGGAGGGCCGCCCCTACAGATTCCTGGCACTTGTGCTGGAAAGTCACCTGGTATTAAGCTATTGCATACTTACCTGCAGCGTCGGCAACCCGGCAGCGTGAAGTGACTCTCCCCAATAGCTGAATCTCTCTCCATTTAGTTTCTTTTTCCCGCAATACCTGGGACGTTTTAGGAACGACCGGTTCTCCCTGATGGTTTGTAAATCGAGAAAACGCTTTCATGCTGCGAGCCAAATACAGCTCAAATGGTCACCCATATCTGAAGGGAGCAACGAAAATGAGAGTATTCTGCCCCGAACACAAGAAAGGCTTTTTCGCTCCCCGACAAAGCCCCATCCGCTGCGAAAATCGAGGTCATACCTTAGGAGAATTGGATTTCGAGGGTAGCGCAAAACTTCCAGCCTCGCTCAAATGGCAGTATTGCTGCAACTGCGAGCACTTCTGCCCAATAGATTTTGCTCAGGATGGGTTAGAACGCTGTTCTGTCTGCACGCGGAGAAGTTCGCTAATCCATCTTTGCAACCGCTGCTTTACCGTCAGCTTCGAATCGAATACGCCACTGGAAACGAAGAATTTCACTCTCACCCCTGAAGGTGCACCAAAGCCTTCGTGTCCAGGCTGTCTCCAGCCAGCGTCAGTTGACCTGCGGGAACATGTCTGCCTTGACCTCGGAGCTACGTTCAGCACCGCGCTTGACTCGTGCCCGGTTTGCCAGGAGCGACTGGATATCGGACCGTCTTTCCCCTCTTCGCTGCAACAGTACCTACGAAGGACAAGGGCAGCACACAAACTCAGTGTGACCTTTGACTACGAGACTGAACTGTTCGTTCCAGTGGAGGATGGGGAGTTCATCGTAGTCAGCAGCAGCGACGCCATCCAGCCGGTCGTCTTGCCTCGCTTCGCGAATTTCTCCACGTCACGTGTCTTTTACGACTTCTATCAGGATTACTACCATTGTGCGAATCCGGATGCGGGCGAAGTACATATCAACGAACCAGCCCAGGTAGTCAAGGTCAGTGCTGGATGGAAATTCCAAGCCCACGGCAGTCTGGAAGTCATTCCCAGCAAGAGAAAGCCGCGGCCAGCGATTGAAGCACCCCGAACGGAAAGTCCTCAGCCAGCAGAAACTCGAGTCTCGAGCCAACCGTCTAAAGAACTAGCGACACCGTGCACCCGTTGTGGCGAGCTGATAGAAACGCGATATCCCTTCTGTTGGAAGTGTGGCAACACGATGACTCAGCCTCAGACGAGCCACGGTGACCGCTCGAGCAATGCTGAGGCTTCAGATGATGAGTTATCAGACACTGACGAACAGACTGTGCAGCACGAATCCCATCGCCCGGTGCGCTCAAAAATATTCTTCGATGTACTGGACAAAGAGTCCGATCGGCCGCGTATTCCGAAAGGGTCGGTGCTAAAACTACTGGCTGTAGCGCTGATAGGGGTGTTATCGCTATCGATTGGATTATTCGTGCTAACCCGTGCGCCGGAAAAGATTGTTTCGGCTTCAGAAACTGAAGCCTTGTCACCCATCGTGCCTGCAACCCAGAGCAGCGCACCTTCTCCGGAAATCGCAATTGCTGATGTCCCGGAAAGTGCGCCAGCAAAGGCCTCTCCGGTTGACGCGGAGTTAACGAAGTTGCGCGAGCTGAGCATCGACAGCAAGTCTTCAAATCGGTCGGCCATCTTTAAGACGATTGCTAAGGCAGAAGGGAAATACCCGGACGATTACCGCTTCCCTTACGAGCGGGCCAGGCTGGCGGTCAGCTCACGCCGGGGGGCCTCAACTAACGAGGCCTTTGCAGCATTGGCTCGGGCGGCCGAAAAAGCAATTAATGCTGGTAAAGCTCGAGAGATGCTGGACAGTTTGCTGGCCGACAAAACCGGTGCTTTTCGAAGGCTTGCACAAGCGCACCGCGAATGGAGTCAGTTACTTGAGACTTTAAAAAGTAAGAATGTCCGTGTCTTGAAGGCGCGGCTCAGCGCTTCAGGCCGGACTTGATAACCAATAACAGCCCAATCAGAATCCATCCTACCAGGCCAATGGCTCGGGCCACCCACACACGCACAGGTTCCTCAAATTTTAGACTGACCGAGACGGCATTCACTGGCACGGAGATCACTAAGGCGCCATCACTATCGGGCCTCACTGCCAGGCTCTGCCCGTTCGCTTCCGCCTTCCAGTGCGGATAGAAAAATGTGCGAATGCGTGCTTCCGCAGCAGAACCCGGCCCGAGTTCAAACATGCGAAACTCTGGAAACCACGACGTGACTTTCAACTCTCTGTCACCAGCTTTGACGGGCAAGTTCATTTCGCGGATGGGCTCTTTGACCCAAACAGGCCACCATTGCGGACTGCCCTGCGAGCCGCGCAGTTCCTTTAGGATTTGCTCAAATTCTGGTCTGGTTAACCATTGGGCTTCGCGCACAGTGTGAGCGATGGAGAACGCTAATGAGATCGCCATCGTTCCCGCGGCGACCAGGACCAACTTTCGCCTTCCTATCCTCAAAGCATGTTCCCAGGAGGGAATCGCTGCAGCCAGCAAGACTGAAGCAACCACTGAAGTGATCAGTAGCCACCGCCAGGGGAACTGGGTCGCCTGCAACACTGGCAGCAGATTCCAAACGGGCAACGATAGCGGCGTAGCCATAAAGAGCGTCAAAACCAGCACAACGGTAGTGGCCTTCAGTCCGCGAATCGCCGCCACAGAGAACTCTGATTTTGCCGCGAGACCTGACGACCAGAAGTACCCCAGGGCCGGCCAGAACATCGCCAGACTTGAAAGCAAGAGAATGTTCATCCACCAGACATTGAGATTCTCTGGAGAGAACGTTGAGAGCAGGAAATTCAAACGATAGTTCACTGAGGGCTCAGGTTCAATATTGTCGGCCCTGATCCATTTCAATTCCGTAGCCATCGTTGTCCAGTAACTGGCACTTGCTGCCAGGCCCAAAACAATGGCGAGTACCAGGCGAGCAAGGGTAGACAACTTATTATCCCGCTCCAGACGAACAACCGCGTACACCGCCATAGCGATCGAGGCATTGACTGTCAAAGGCAGATGGGTAAAGACCAACACAACATAGGAGACCGCCAGTCCTATGTCTCTTGGTGATCTGCGGCGACAGACGCGTTCGACGAAGACGAAGAGAAAGGGTAGAACGGCAGCGCCGGCATACTCCGGAAGTAAAAATGCCTGGTACAGCTGATTAAGATGATAAGGCGCGATCGCATAGAAGACGCTAGCCCAAACCGCATTCCGACTTGAGATAAACTCGCGCGCCCAGAAATACACTCCCAGCGACCCGAGCACAGAGAGGAGTGTGAAGACCAGGAGCGTGGCTAAGTACCAGTTTCCACTGATCAGACGCAATCCGGCGATCAGTTGATGAAAACCAGGGGGATAAAAGCGAAAACTCGCGTCGCCATATCCGGAATTGGATTCTGCGAGCCAGCCCGGATAGAAATCACCAGTCCGGAATGCATCATAGAAGGGAAGGGCCAGCCGAAAATGACTGTAAAGATCTCGATTGGAAGGAATCCCCACAACCATTGCTGGAGCAATGACGGCCGCCGAAATTAGCACAACCAAAAGTAGATGTCTGGCCTTAGTAGAGTTAGGGGTTCTCGGCATTTTTGGAACCTGTAGGGGCGGCCCTTCCAAGAAACCACCACGGCTAATTGAAGTACGTTTAGTGTTGTTTCGTAGCGTTTTTCGTGTGATGCGCGTGGATCGTTTGTTTTAGGCCTCAATCAGAAACGATCCACGAAAATCACACGAAACGACACGAACGAGCACCAAAGTTTGTGGAGACGTACCAAGGTGGTTTCTATAGAACATCTGCAGGCGGTAGCCTGCTGGTGAACTCCGTGGCCTCCCCACGGGCTAGAAGAGCGCAACTACCTTTGATCTCAAAGCGGGAACTAAAAAGCACGGTTCGCACGAAAAGGTCTTTGATCCAATAGAGTCACTTTGGGATCTGTCTCAGCAAATGCGCGGCGAGGTCGGGGTTGAGGTTTTGCAACACGTAATACTGTTGCATGGCGCCGGTCTTATTGCCGGTATGCAAGTATGCTATCCCAAGAGCGTGATTGGCATGAATGTGTCTTGGCTCGATCTCGAGTACTCTCCGCAGCAAATCAATGGCTTCCTGAGGACGATCCAGCTGCATGTACAAGAAGGCTAAATTATATAGGCCGTACGTGAACTTCGGCTTAATTTCAATCGACATCTGATAAGCTGTTATTGCGTCGTCTAGCTTACCCTGCTTTTCATACGCCCCACCCAAACTTAGATACAACACGTGATTCGGCTTGATGCTAATGGCCTTCCTGAAATATTCGGCAGCTTTGTCGAATTTTCCCCACTCGCTGTAGTTTATTGCCATGCGGTTGTAAATTTCCCAGCTCTTCTGGTCCAGAGCTATCGCTCTGGTATATGCTGCTTCCGCCTCGGAAAACATTCCCAACCCGTTATATCCCGAACCCAAGTCTGCATGCGCATCGGCGCTGGACGGTTCATTAGCCACTCGCTTTTTCATCAGCTCCAGCTGGGGCAATAGATTCTTCCGGGCCGAAGCCGCGCGCAGACGATCGCGCGCGTCGACGTGATTCGGATCCAACACCAGTACCTTGCCGAGGGTCTCGATTGCCTCGTCGTACTTTCCCGCCATCAGGTAGGTGTTGCCCAAAAGATACCGCATCTCGACATTGTTTGATTGCATGCGTACGACCTGACGCAACGGCTCTAATGCTTCCTTAAACTGGTGATTTGATCGGAAAGCTTCGCCTAGTCTGATAAGGATAGACACGTCGTTCGGATTGAGACGCGCGGCCTCTTTAACTGCTGCCAAAAATTCTTCCCGTTTGCCTAGAATTTCGTAGGAGGTTCCCAGGTGTAAATAGGCATCCGGCAAATCCGGCTTTAACTCAGTGACCAGTTTGAGCGCCGCAACAGCATTTACATGCTTGCCAAGTTTTTGGAGTGCAATACCCAAATTGTAGTTTGCCGTCGGGTTACGTGGCTCTAGGGTAACGGCCTCACTGAAGGCCGAGACGGCTTCCGATAGCTGGCCTAATTGTAAATAAGCGATTCCCAGACTCACGTGGGCGTTAGCAAGTTTTGGCTGCAAATCGATTACTCGTTTGAAAATTTCGACAGCCGCCGGCACTGTTCCCGCTTGCAGATTTGCCATACCAAGGTGGAGCAGGAGTTCAGCATCACTGTTTTGGAGTTGAGCAGCCTCAGAGAGCAGACGCACCGCTTCTTCGTGGCGACCAAGCTGACCGTAAAATCCGGCAAGCAAACGTTGCGCATTGCTCATATTCGGATCGAGTCGAATCGCTTCCTTTAGCGCATCGATTGCTTCCAGTGTTCGTCCGGTTGCAGCGTACGCATTGCCAAGCGCGAACTGGACGTGCGGGTCATTAGGCCTAAGCGCTGCCGAAGACTTGAAAGCGGTGAGGGCGTCTTCAAACCTTCGGAGAATCATATAAGAGGCCCCGGAATTAAATAGAGCTGCGAAATCTTTGGGGTTAAGTTTGAGGGCTGCCGAATAATGCTGCAAGGCCTCGTCATGATTGCCCGCCTGTTGGGCAGTCAGACCAGCTGCTACGTATTCCTCAGGCGTCTTCTGTGACTGTTCTTGACCTTGGGCCAGCACTGTAAGCGGCAGGAACCAGCCGACGAGTAGCCCCCTCGTTAGCAGTCGTCTATGCCTGCTGAACCAAAGCATTAGTTTAGGTCTATTGAGCCTACGAGTCATTGCCTTGATTGTACAATCACTTGGAAGCCCAGCGACACATTAATAACTGTAATTGGCCCCCGGTTTTAGAAGCCCTATAAAGACCGATCTTAAATCGAGAAGTACTCGCGACGTAGGGGTGGCCACGGAGGGCCACCCCGACAGCTATTGAGCTTCGTAGATGAGAATCCGCTTACTGTTATTACGACCAACAAGATAGCCGGTCAGCGCTCCTGCTGCAGCGCCAAGCACCGTGATAGCAGCCGTCGCAGCATTGTCCACCTGTTCAAGGCCCTGGTTACTCGCGTCGCCAGCTATTCCAATCACCGCGCCCGCTCCTGCCCCGACGCCGAGGCCAATTAAAGTCGATTTGGCCGCAGACTTCTTTACTACCTGGTGAACTCTGAGAACATCATCCCGCCGGAATTCTGTCAGGGCATTTTTAACTCTAACTGTCAGCACCTCATTAGAAACTGCGCTGAATTCACCCTTGGCAGTCTTGCCGCCTTTTAATTCCACGGATAGTTTGCTACCCACCGGTACTGAGTTGAGTCGAGCCCAGTCATTGATATTCTGCTGTGCCGTCACTGTGAGGGTCGTATGAAGAAACGAACTCAACAGAAGAATGCCTGATGCTACTGGCTTAATTCGGAAGTGCATACTGCTCTCCTTTCAACTGCAAAGTAAGCGGCCGATCAAAGCGGGTGATAGTTACCACATTTTATGTGCTCGGCAAATGTGTCGGGATTAGTTCGTGTAATTTTCGTGTAATTTCTTGTGATTTCGTGAATCGTTTGAACGCCCACCCAATCACTCGAAGCATGAAGTCAGAAAAATCAAACGATCAGGATCTGAAAAAGCGGTCCGTCATGTATTATCGCTGGCCAAAATCTTAGCCCCGTGAGGATTCCCCATGTCGAAACGTCTCCTGTCAATACTGGTTCTTTGCCTCTTTGTTGGTCATCTATACGGACAAAACCCTCAAGCTACGGTCGCAGATGATTACAACAGCATTTTTAAAGCGGTTAGATGGCGATCCATCGGCCCATTTCGCGGTGGGCGTTCCGTCGCCGGTACGGGAGTCGTGGGTGATCCCAAAACCTACTACATGGGCACGACCGGCGGTGGTCTCTGGAAAACAGATGACCTGGGAGTCAGTTGGCGCAATATTTCGGATGGTTACTTTAAGACCGGTTCGGTTGGAGCAATCGCTGTTGCCGAAAGCGACCCGAATGTCGTTTATGTCGGCATGGGTGAACATGCGGTGCGTGGTGTGAAGACTCACCACGGTGATGGTGTGTACAAGTCGACCGACGCTGGAAAGACCTGGAACAAGATTGGGCTCGATCAAACTCAGCATATTTCTCGTATCGTCGTGGATCCCAGGAACCACAACCTAGTTCTGGTGGCGGCGCAGGGAGCCCTATACAGCAGCTCCGCGGAGAGAGGTATTTATAAATCTACGGATGGTGGGGCTACCTGGAAAAAAATCTTATATGTGGACGATAAAACCGGGGCCGCCGAACTATCGATGGACATGACTAATACACGAATACTATATGCGGCGATGTGGGAGCACGGCCGCCTCCCCTGGAAAGTGATCAGCGGCGGTCCGGGCAGTGGTCTGTACAAATCGACTAATGGTGGCGATACGTGGGAAAGATTGAAAGACGGATTGCCGGAAGAAATGGGCAAGATGGCAATCGCTGTAAGCCGTTCAAATCCGGAAAAAGTTTATGCACTGATAGAAAGCGATTCGGATAAAGAAGCCGGAGGGTTATTTGTCTCGACAAATGCCGGAAAGAAGTGGACCCGCGTTACCAATGACCACCGCCTGGTGCAAAGAGCCTGGTATTACATTGAACTGTTCGTAGACCCGAAAGATGAAAATACGATTTATGTGTTGAGCGCACCCGCGCTGCGTTCCATAGATGGTGGTAAGACCTGGGAGACCTTGTCCGGAACTCACGGTGATTTTCACGATCTGTGGATAAACCCCGACAACCCGGCCAACTTCATAATTTCAAACGATGGCGGCTCAGCGATCACTTTCAACGCCGGTAAAAGCTGGAGCACCCAAAGTAACATGCCCACTGCTCAGTTTTACCGCATCAACGTAGACAATCAGTTTCCTTATCGAATCTATGGCGGGCAACAAGACAATTCTTCGGTGTCCATAGCCAGTCGTGAGCTGGGGAGCGGCGGCATCACGACAGCCAGCTGGGCGGCCTCGGCTGGCGGCGAGAGCGCCTTTCTGGCATTTGATCCAGATGACCCCAAATATGTCTTTGGAGGAAGTTATCAGGGCACGATAGATGTGCTCGATGTGCGGGCGAATGCCGACACGAAAGTCATGGCCGCACCCATTCAATATCTGGGAATGGATGCGAAAGACATGAAGTATCGTTTTAACTGGAACGCTCCAATCATCTGGAGCAAGCACGAGCCCAACACCTTTTACCACGCAGCTCAATACTTGCTGAAGACCAGTGATATGGGCCGATCTTGGAAAGAAGTCTCACCTGACCTGACTCGCAACGAAAAAGAGAAACAGGGGAAAGGCGGTGGCCCCTACACAAACGAAGCTGTGGGTGCCGAAAACTATGGCACGCTGAGTTACGTCATGGAATCACCACATGAAAGGGGTGTGATCTGGACCGGAAGTGATGATGGGCTTGTCCATTTGACTCGCGATGGTGGAACTAACTGGAAGAACGTAACCCCAAAGGGTTTGGCAGAATGCCTGATCAATGCCATTGAAGTGTCGCCCCACGATAAGGCAACTGCTTACCTCGCTACCACCCGATATAAGTTCAACGACCATGCTCCGGGCTTGTACAAGACCACTGACTACGGTAACACCTGGACCAAAATCACCAATGGCTTACCGGCTAATGCCTTTACCCGCGTAGTTCGAGAGGATGACGTGCGACGCGATCTTTTATTCGCCGGCAGCGAAATCGGTCTGTTTGTGTCCTTCAATGGCGGAAGGGATTGGTCGTCATTTCAATTGAACTTACCGGTCACGCCAATAACTGATCTCAGGATCCACAAAGGAAATTTGATCGCCGCCACGTCTGGGAGGTCGTTCTGGATTTTGGATGATTTGAGTGTTATTCGGCAGTACAAAAAGGACGCGGCTCCTCTCACTCTTTACCGGCCCGACAGTGCCTACTTAGTGAACGGATTCAGTGAGTTGGACAAGCCTGATGCCGAGTTTACCGGGACTAACACGTTCAGAGGAGTAAATCCGGCAACCGGAGTGGTTATTTATTACCAACTGCCGGAGTTGAAAAAGACTGACGAAATCACACTGGAGATCAAAGACGGTGGAGGTAATACGGTTCGAAGCTTCACTTCAAAAGCTGATGAAAAATACAAGAAATACGATGGTGGTCCCGGAGAGGAGCCGTCTTTACCAAAAGCTAAAGGCTTGAACCGATTTGTCTGGGATATGCGTTATTCAACGATGCCGGGCGTGCCGGATGTTTATATTGAGAGCAGTTACGCAGGGCATAAAGCGCCGCCCGGGAAATACAGCATTGCCTTGAAGCTGGGCGAGCAGACGTTATCGACCGAAGCTGAGATACTTGCCAATCCTCTCTATCCCACAGATGCGAAGACGTATCAGGAATATCATCAGATGATGTTGGGAATGGAAACTGAATTGGCTTTGATGCACCGATTGATAAATGATCTTTATGAGAAACAGAAGCAGTTGGAATCGCTTCTCAGTTCTTTACCCGCCGGCGACAAGTTCGTCGTCATAAGGAAAGACGGCGATGCCTTGCTAAAGAAAATGAAGACCTGGGATGAAGAGATGGTGCAGCGCAAATCCAAAGCTTACGATGACGTCGAGAACTTTCCCAACAAGTTCACGGCCAATTACCTGTTTCTGATCAACCGCACCGAAAGTGATATTCCCAGAGTGAATCAGCCGTCAAGGGATCGGCTGCAGCAACTAAATCTGCAGTGGGCTGCCTTAAAAGCCACGGCGAATGAAATTCTGGGCCAGGATATTCCGTCACTCAACAAACGACTCTGGGATGCCGGCCTGGGAGCAATCTGGAAGTAAGAAATAACAATGTGTCACCCCGAAGGGGTGTCATGTTTCTAGCCATCGAGAAACAACGTCTCCAGCACTCCGCTAGGAGTGCCATGTTTCTGGTTGTTTGCACCCAGCATGGCACTCCTAACCAGTCTGATGAGAAATATTTGACTCCCGTTTCTCTCTGTGCAGCCTCAGTGTCCTCTGTCTCAGTGGTAAGTATTCTTATCACAGAGACACAGCGCAGCAGAGCCGCAACCAAAACGAACGATCCACGCGCATCGCACGAAACTTCACGAACGACAATTCGTGTTGTTTCGTGGATCGTTCTGCTTGTTGCGTCAAGAATCCCGGAAAAAACAAGAAGTTGGCAACTTGTATCACCGAAGGACACTGAGGTTGCACAGAGAAAGACTCGAAATAGAGCTTAGGGTGGAGCGAGGCTTTTGCGAGCGGGAACATGTGCCTACGCGCTCAATCTAGCCTGCGAAGCCAGGCGACCGCCTAAAGCCTAGGGTGGAGCGAGGCTTTGCGAGCGCAACCCTAGGAAACGGACAACACTCAAGTCTAACGTCTGCCGCCCGCTTCGCGGGCTCAAGATTTTCAACCACCCATTTCCCAGGGTTGCGCTCGCAAAGCCTCGCTCCACCCTGGGCTCTATGCGGTCGCCTGCTTCGCAGGCTGCATCAGAGAATTGGCATGTGATTAAGATCGCAAAGCCTGCCCGCATTCAGCTCCGGCCACGCGAAATCACACAGTCTACTGGGGTGAACCCTAGGATGCGTGAAAAAGACCTAAAGCCCGCGGCAGCTCAGCGGGCGATTTTTGCGGCTTTGCCGCCTTGCGTGCGGAAAGCCTCCCGGCTATCCGGGACTTTATTTAAAGACAGCGCGAGGCTTTTGCGCGAGCGGGAAGACGTGCCTACGCGCTCAATCTAGCCTGCGAAGCAGGCGACCGCCTAAAGGTGGAGCGAGGCTTGGCGAGCGCAACCCTAGGAAACGGTCAAAAAAGAATCCATAGCCCGCGAAGCCGGGCGACAGCTGCATCGACAACACTCAAGTCTAACGTCTGCCGCCCGCTTCGCGGGCTCAAGATTTTCAACCACCCATTCCTAGGGTTGCGCTTTGCTCAACGTGTTTTTGCGGGTTCGAGCCCGTATTTAGAACCCCCCTCGGTCCGATCTCGCGAACTCTAGGTGAGACCGCCGCAATCGTTTAGACAAGAAAAAGCTTGTTCAAACAGAGCTGACTGTGATAAAAGTACGATAATAGGACGCACCCCGACGATCGAGTAGCGCCTAGATCTGGGCGCTACCTGACCTGCTCCCCAGTAAATGCCCCAAGCCAGGAGCAAAGGCTCCTGCTCACCCTTGCCCTAAAAGTTGCCCATTTAAGTGGGACGGTACACTAACGTGCAATGGCGAAAGAGCCATTGCGAAGAGGCTTTGACCAATGGTTCCCACAAATCTCAACCTTGAATCGTCAAAATCCCTGAAGAAGCGGTCGTCTGCCAATGGCCTCGTCGAGGCGGCGGGAAACGTTGACAAAGCCCCCTCTCCAACCGGTCACGGCTCATCAAAGTCCAGGACACTCCCCGAAGTTACTCAGACAGTCAGAGATCTACTTGCGGGCCGCTCCCAGAAAATCGAAATCGTTTCCTCAACAGATAAAAGCATTCGAAAAGCTGTCGCCGGGGAATTGCTCGCGGCCCTATCTCGCCCCAACATCGAGGAAAGGGACCGCGCTCGCCGACTTTTCCTGGACCACGGTTATCTTGACGATGCAATACGGGTGCTAGGCACAAAAGGTCCGCCAGCCAAAAGAGCAATGGCCGCCCGCTCGCTTGGTCTAGCAGCTAATCCCCGAGGGATTATGTCTCTAGTAGAGGCGCTATTGGATGATGCTTCGGAAGTTCGTTACGCAGCGGAGCAAGCACTCGCGCAAATCAGTGGTCCGGTAGTAGCTAATATAGGCGCTCTTCTGGAAGAAGAGTTAAATTTCGAGGCTGCCGCAGCGGTTGAACCAAGCAGCACGCCCAAGACTGGGTCCTTCCAGAAAACCCCATTTCAAAACCTCACAATTGAAGAACGGATGGTGGAGAAACCTATGAGTGAAATCGATGCAAGACCATTAACTATCCATCTCGACGACCAGGGGGTCCAAAATGCTATCAGTCTTGAGGTGGAGACGGTCCAAAAGGCAACGCGGGAACTGACGGATCGGCTGTTCGATGCTGAAGACCTGATGCGCAAGCGAAACGCGTTGGTGCAAAAGGCAATGCAGGAGCTGGAGCACCGGCTGCTCGAGGCTGAAGACCTGACACGCAAGCGAATCGAGTTTGAAACCGCACAGCGGGCAGAAGCGCATGCAGCGCGATGCGCTGAAATTGAACAGGCTCGCCGTGTATTGGAAGCACAACAAGAAAAGGAAATGGCCCTTTTGCAGAGCGAGGTCGACGAGTTTCAGAAAGCCCAGGAAACTGTCGCCGAGCGACGAGCTGGAGTTGAGCAAGCGCATCTCGAGGCTGAGGACCAGATACGACGATTTGGCGAAGAGAAGGCAGAACTTGAGGCAGCGATAAAGGCGCGGCGAGCTGCTGCTGAGGAATTGCATCTCGAGACTGAGGCCCAGCTTCGACGATTTGACGAAGAGAAAGCAGAGCTGGAAGCAACGATAGAGGCTCAACGAGCTAATGCTGAGCAGGTCCGTCTCCAAACTCAGGCCCAGCTCCAACGTCTTGATGAAGAGAAAGCACAGCTGGAAGCAGCGATAGAAGCTCGACGAGCTGTGCTTGGAGAAGTCCGTCTCGAGACTGAGGCCCAGATCAGACGATTTGGCGAAGAGACAGCAGAAATGAAGGCAACAGTAGAGGCTCGACGCGCCGGGGTTGGGGAAGTGCGTCTAGAGACTCAGGCCCAGATGCGACGCTTTGAGGAAGAGCAAGAGGAACTACAGGCAGCAGTTGAGGCTCGACGCGCTGGAGTTGAGGAAGTGCGGCTCGAGGCTCAGGGCCAGATGCGACGCTTTGACGAAGAAAAAGCAGAACTAGAAGCAGCACTAGAGACTCAACGTGTTGCTGCTGAAGAAGCGGGTCTCGAGGCTGAGACCCTGATGCGACGATTTGGCGAAGAGAAAGCAGAACTGGAGGCAGCGATAAAGGCTCGACGAGCTGCTGCTGAGGAATTGCGTCTCGAGACTGGGGCCCAGATTCGACGATTTGACGAAGAGAAAGCAGAACTTGAGGCAACGATAGAGGCTCGACGAGCTGCCGCTGACGAACTCCGTCTCCAGACTCAGGCCCAGGTACGACTTCTTGACGAAGAGAAAGCAGAACTGGAGGCAGCGATAGAAGCTCGACGAGCGGCACTTGGAGAAGTGCGTCTCCAGACTCGGGCCCAGATACGACGGTTTGACGAAGAAAAAGCAGAACTCGAAGCAGCGGTAGAGGCTCGACGAACCGAATTGGAGCAAGTCCGTCTAGCAACTGAGAGCCAGATACGAGGGCTTGAGGAAGAGAAAGCGGAACTTGCGGCAGCGGCAGTGGCTCGTCAGGCTGAGGCCGAGCGCTTCCGGATCGAAGCGCAGCGCCAACTCAGCGAAGCAGAAAACATAAGCCGTGCAGAACAGGAGCAGCTCTTGCTGAAGACGGCCAACCTCGAACGCCTGACTGCAGAGGTTGCTCATCGCCGCGCTGAGGTAGAAGCTTCGCTTCAGAAAGCCAATCAAGAAGATGGGCAACTGCGGGAAACGCAACGAGCAACAGAGCAGAAGCGTCTCGAGACTGCCGCCCAGATACGTCGGTTTGACGAAGAAGAGGCAGGACTAAAGGCGGCGGTATTGGCTCGTCAGGTGGAAATCGAGCATGTCCGGATCGAAGCGCAGCGCCAACTCAGCGAAGCAGAAAACAGAAGCCGTGCGGAACAGGAGGCGCTTCTCTTGCAGGCGGCCGACCTCGAACGCGTGACTCAAGAGATCGCTCGTCGCCGTGCTGAGATAGAAGCCTCACTTCGCAAAGCAAATGAGGAGGATGAGCGGCTTTTGCAAAAGTTACAAGCAACGGAGCAGGTGCGTCTCGATATCGAGGGTCAGATACGACGGTTTGACGAAGAGAGGGCCGAAATAGAAGATGTGTTAAAGGCTCGTCGAGCGGAAGCCGAGCGCCAACTTATCGAAGCGGGGCGTCAACTGATCGAGGCTGAAGAAAGCCGTGCAGAACAGGAGCAGTTTCTCCGCCCGACACCTGTGACTGAAGACGACCGGTTGTGGCTGGAGCCGGAAATCTGTCAGCGAACGCACAATGATGAACGCTCGGGGGAAGAAACTCGTCAGCGCGCTCAAGCACAACAACAGCTTGTGGAAGGCGAAGCTCCCCGTCGCGTTGAAGTTGGGAAACAGCGGTTGGCTGAATTGACCCAGCGTCCCGAGTCTGAGCCGGAAAAACTTGTCAAGAAAAGAAAATCCGTAGCCGTTTCTGGTTGAGGGCTCATTTTTCAGACTCTCGCAGACTACAGGCACAAAGTGACAAGGGCCACTCTGACGGGTGGCCCTTGAATGTTGATCTTATTGGTGGGCCCGAGGGGATCGACCCCTGACCTCAGTTCTAGGCCAGCGGTTTTCTTAAACTAAAGCAATTAAGTGGGTTGCAGCCAGCCCGATTCACTAACTTCGTTACATTGCCTCACGCAATCCCACTGGTAGTTTCGTGGCGCATCCGGCCCCAATTTGGCCACAAAAACGGCGATGATCAGTCAGGCGAAAGCCGACGAGCACCTTCGCATGGAAGAGGAGAGTCAAATGGATGTTGTCACCCAACAGCGAGCTGGAATTGAGGAAGTGTGCCTCGAGAATGAGGCTCAGCTACTTCGGTTTGACGAAGAGAGAGCAGAACTGGAGGCAGCGGTAAAGGCTCGTCAGGCGGAAGCCGAGCGCCTCCGCATGGAAGCGCAGTGCCAAGTTGAAGTTGTCGCCCAACAACGAGCTGCAGTTGAGCAAGTGAGTTTCCAGACTGAGGCACAGATAAGACGGCTTGCGGAAGAGAGAGCAGAACTAGAGGCGGAGGTAGAGGCTCGTCGGGCGAAAGCCGCGCGTCTCCGCATGGAAGCGGAGCGTCAAATGGAAGTCGTCGCTCAACAACGAGCTGAAGTTCAGCAAGGTCGTCTCCAGACTGAGGCCCAGATACGACAGCTTGCGGAAGAGAGGACAGTGCTCGAGGAAGCGCTCGCGGCTCGTCAGGCGGAAGCCGAGCGCCTCCGTTTGGAAGCGCAGCACCAAATTGAAGTTGTTGCCCATCAACGAGCTGGAGTTGAGCAAGTGCGTCGCAAGACTGAGGCCCAGATACGACGGCTTGAGGAAGAGAGAGCAGCACGAGAGGCAGCGGTAGCGGCTCGGCAGGCGGAAGCCGAGCGCCTCCGCATGGAAGCGGAGTGTCAAATGGAAGTTGTCGCTGAACTACGAGCTGGAGTTGAGCAAGTGCGTCTCAAGACTGAGGCTCAGATACGCCGGCTTGAGGAAAGTAGAGCAGAACTCGAGGCCGAGGTGGAGGCTCGTCAGGGGGAAGCCGAGCGTCTCCGCATGGAAGCGGAGCGCCAAGCCCTTGAAGAAGATCGATGGCTTCTGGAAATGCAACAAGCAACGGAGCCGGGTGGCCAGCCATCCTCAGCGGAGCCCTTGTGGCTGGAGCCTGAAATTTGCCAGCGAACGGACTGATCAACTTCTCTCGACAAAATCATTGACAAAAGCGGGCCCAGGATTTATTTCTTTCGGCAGGTACTTCTAAGCACGGTCATTTTTCTCCCTACTTCCGCTATCCCACTGTCAACTAAACCGCGGACTGGAGATTTCAATGAGAAAATACTTCTCACTAGCCTTGACTCTAATGCTTTTAACTGCCACTAATCCGTTTCCAAAGATCGCTTACTCACACGCAATAAGTAGTAACCCTCAGCAAACAGACGCTGGCAGTGCACTTACTAACGATAGTGTTCTCAAGATGCTGAAAGATGGAATTGCTTCAGAAATCATTGTTGCCAAAATAAAGACTTCCACCTGTAATTTCGATACTTCTCCCGCCTCTATACAATCACTTAAACAGGGTGGCGTTCCAGATGCGGTGATTTTAGCTATGGTGGAAGCCCCAATTGGCCCTCGCCAGGCTATAGCTCCTGCTAACTCATCAGCAGAGACGATTGAAGTAAAAGTTTCTGATGGTACAGAGATAGAGGTAGAGTTACAAAGAACAGTGTCCGGACAAGAGGTTAAAGTGGGTGATATCGTTGATTTTACCACTGTGCATCCAGTCCAGATGAATGGCGTCATAATCATAAATAAAGGGGCGCCAGCACGCGCTCGGGTTACGACCGCAAAGAAATCCGGACGTTGGGGAAAAGCTGGCAAACTCGAATGGGCCATGCAGGACGTAGAAGCCGTGGATGGCAGCCGAATACCCGTTCGCTTCACCCAGAGATCAATCGGCGACAGTAAAGGTGGAACAGTAGCAGTTGCTGCAGTTGCTACAACTGTATTGCTTGGCCCTGTAGGACTATTGTGGGGATTGAAAAAGGGAAAAGCTGCAATTATTCCGGCTGGAAATCGCTATCCAGTGTTCGTCCATGGCGACACCACTGTTAAAGCGAAGTCTTCGACCAACACAGATGTTAAATCGCCAGAATAAGGGTGGAGCGAGGATTTGCGAGTGCTTACGCGCTCGATGCAGCCTGCGAAGCAGGCGACCGCATAGAGCCTAGGGTGGAGCGAGGCTTTGCGAGCGCAACCCTAGGGAAACGGTCAAAAAAAAGAATCATAGCCCGCGATGCAGCCTGCGAAGCAGGCGACCGCATTGAGCCTTGGGGGAGCGAGGCTTTGCGAGCGCAACCCTAGGGAAACGGTCAAAAAAAAGAATCATAGCCCGCGATGCAGCCTGCGAAGCAGGCGACCGCGTAGAGCCTAGGGTGGAGCGAGGCTTTGCGAGCGCAACCCTAGGAAACCGTCCAAAAAATAATCATAGCCCGCGATGCGGGCGACAGCCGCCATGGACAACGCTCAACTCTAACGGCTGCCGCCCGCTTCGCGGGCTCAAGATTTTCAACTACCCATTTCCTAGGGTTGCGCGAGGCTTTGCGAGCGCAACCCTAGGAAACCGTCCAAAAAATAATCATAGCCCGCGAAGCGGGCGACAGCTGCCATTGTCAACGCTCAAGTCCTTTCGGCTACCGCCCGCTTCGCGGGCTCAAGATTTTCAACTACCCATTTCCTAGGGTTGCGCTCGCAAAGCCTCGCTCCACCCTAGGCTCTATGCGGTCGCCTGCTTCGCAGGCTGCATCAGAGAATTGGCATGTGATTAAGATCGCAAAGCCCACCTCCCGCCACCGGGATGTTGCAAACCGCAATCCAATTTGGCAACCCCTGTGACATCGTTATATTCTTGCAGCGCTTTATCATCCTCACCAGTACGGAGTACCTCACCATGTCTCAATCTTTCACCAATCTTCTCTATCACCTAATCTTCTCGACCAGGGATCGCAATCCCCTGATCACCTTTGACTATCAGCCACGCCTGTACGAATACATTGGTGGAACCATTCGCGGTCTGGGTGGAATTTCACTGGGAATCAACGGGATGGAGGATCACGTTCATGTGCTTGCAAAGCTTCGCCCTGAGAGATCACTATCAGATGTGCTTCGCGAGTTAAAAGCGGGGGCGAGCGGCTGGATGCATGACGTGTTCCCCAGGTTGTCGGATTTTTCCTGGCAACGTGGTTACGCAGCCTTCACAATAAGTCAATCAAATCTGGGGCAAGTACAACGTTATTTGATGAATCAGAAAGAGCACCACAAGAGAGTTTCGTTCAGGGACGAATTCATCCGGTTCCTAAAAGCAAACGAAATAGAGTTCGATGAGCGTTACGTTTGAAGTACGGTTGAGGCAGAATTGAAGAAAGCTGCAGCCTGCGAAGCAAGCGACCTTATAGTGCTTCGAGTGGAGCGAGGCTTTTGCGAGTGTAAACAGTGCCTTACGTGCTCGATGCAGCCTGCGAAGCAGGCGACCGCATAGAGCCTAGGGTGGAGCGAGGCTTTGCGAGCGCAACCCTAGGAAACGGTCCAAAAAAGAATCATAGCCCGCGAAGCGGGCGACAGCCGCAATCGACAACGCTCGGGGTCTAACGTCTGCCGCCCGCTTCGCGGGCTCAAGATTTTCAACCACCCTTCTCCTGGGGTGGAGCGAGG
>Ga0187893_10002635_pt1 | contig 38889 bp, 34 predicted proteins | sample MA1701074metaG_FD_139574 | JGI IMG/M metagenome (GOLD analysis project Ga0187893, IMG submission 139574) | White microbial mat communities from a basaltic lava cave in the Kipuka Kanohina Cave System on the Island of Hawaii, USA - MA170107-4 metaG ... | reverse complement strand
CGCGACGACGCGCGCTTCGACGCGCTCGCGCTCGCGCTGTTCCGCCTGCAGCACGCGGGCGGTGCGGCCTACCGCCGGCTGTGCGACGCGTTCGGCGTCGCGCCCGCCGACGTGCGCGGCTGGCGGCAGATCCCGCCCGTTCCGACCGGCGCGTTCAAGGAGGCGCGGCTCGCGATCTTCCCGCCCGAGGCGACCCTGCGCACGTTCCGGACCAGCGGCAGCTCGACCGACGCCCGCGGCGCGCTCGAGCTCGACACGCTCGCGCTCTACGACGCCTCGCTGCTCGCGACCTTCGGCGCGCTCCTGTGTCCGGACGCGCGCCGGATCCCGTTCCTCGTGCTCGCGCCGTCCGCGGGGGAGCTTCAGGACTCGTCGCTCTCGTACATGTTCGAGCGCGCGATGCGCGAGTTCGGAGCCGAGGGCAGCCGCTTCTGCGTCGGTGCGGACGGCTGGTCGCCCGACGCGCTGATCGGTGAGCTCGCCGCGCTCCGGGCGCCGGTGCTGCTGGCGGGCACCGCGTTCGCGTTCGTGCACCTGCTCGACGCGCTCGAAGCGCGCCGGATGACGCTGACGCTCCCCGCGGGTACGCGCGTGATGGAGACCGGCGGCTTCAAGGGCCGCTCGCGCGAGCTCACGCGCGACGAGCTGCACGGCGGCATCGCCCGGCGCATCGGCGTGCCGCGCGAGCGCATCGTCAACCAGTACGGCATGTGCGAGCTCGGCAGCCAGTTCTACGAGCCGAGCCTGCGCACGGGCGTCGCGTCGGACTGCAAGGTGGTGCCGCCCTGGGTGCGCACGCGCGTGCTCGACCCGGCGACACTGGAGGACGTCGCCCCCGGCGAGGCGGGCGTGCTCGTGCACTACGACCTGGCCAACACCGGCTCGGTGCTCGCGGTGATGACCTCGGATCTCGGCGTGGCGCAGGACGGCGGCTTCCGCGTGCTCGGCCGGCTGCGCGGCGCTGAGGCGCGCGGCTGCTCGCTCGCCGCCGACGCGCTGCTCGAACGCGCGGGCGCGGGAGCCGCGCGATGACCCAGCTCGCCGAGCTGGCCGAGGCACGGCGCGCGCTCGAGCCCGAGCGCACGATCGACGCCCTGGCGCGCGCGTTCGAGCTGTGGCGCGGCGCGGATCCGAGCTGGCGGGAGCGCCTGGCGAGTGAGCACCGCGTGTTCTCGCCGCGCATGATCGAGCTCGGCCTGCCGGCCGCCCTGGCGGGCTGGAGCGCGCAGGCGCTCGCCGACCTGCGCGCGCGCGAGCTGCCCGGAGTGTTCGCGGCCCCGCGCGTGACGGCCGTGTGGCTGGCCGGCTCGATCCCGCCCGCCGCGTTCTCCGCGATCGCGCTGCCGCTGCTGGCCGGCTCGTCTGTGTACGCGAAGACCTCGTCGGCCGATCCGGTCTCGGCGCGGCTGTTCGCGGAGTCGCTGCGCAGCGTCGACCCCGGCGTCGCCGCGGCGGTCGCGATCGGCGCCGACGAGAAAGCGCTCGACGAGGCCGACGCGGTGGTGGCGCACGGCAGCGACGAGACGATCGCCGAGATCCGCCAGCGCGTCCGGCCCTCGCGCGTCTTCGTCGGCTACGGCCACAAGCTCTCGCTCGCGGCGATCGGGCCCGGGATCGATCCCGCGAGCGCGGCGCGCGAGCTCGCGCAGGACGTCGCGCTCTGGGACGGGCGCGGCTGCCTCTCGCCCGCCTGGGCGCTGGTGCACGACTCGCCGCGCGGGCGCGCCGCCGAGGTCGCGCACTCGCTGGCGGGCACGCTCGAGGAGCTCGACGAGACGCTCCCGCGCGGCGCGCTCGACGTCGCCGAGTCCGCCGACCTGCTCGAGCTGCGAGCGCGCGCGGCGGTGCGGGAAGGCACGCGGCTCGAGCTCGCCGCCGGCCCGTCGAGCTGGACCGTGGTGCTCGAGAACTCGGAGCTGCGCCCGCCCGCCGGCACGCTGCGCTTCCTGTCGGTGGTGCCGTTCGCCGAGCTCGACGGACTCGCGCGCTTCTGCGGCTCGCTCGCGCCGCACCTCTCCTGTCTCGGGCACGCGGGCTTCGGCAGCGGGCTCAGGCGGCTCGCCACGCTCGCGGTCGAAGCGGGCGCGTCGCGCCTGTGCCCGCTCGGGCGCATGCAGCTGCCGCCGCTGGATTGGAACCACGACGGCCAGGGACCGCTGCGCCCGCTCGTGCGCGCGCTCGACGTCGAGAGCTAGCCGCCCTCGCTAGCTGTCGTAAGGGAAGATGCTGGCGAACGCGACGCCGGTGAACGCGGCCTGGAACAGCGCCGCGAGCCACGGGTTCGGCGCGAAGCGCCCGAGCCGGAACGCGACCAGCTCGAAGAACGCGAAGAAGCCCACGATCGGCACGACACCGAGCAGGATCACGAACGGCAGCAGCCCCGCGAGCGCGCCGCCCATGACAGCCAGAAGTGTCAGGAGCTTGCCCGCGACCGGCAGCCACAATCCGCTCGAGCGCGGGCCGCGCAACAGCCACTCGCTCGCTCCGTAGTAGGGCAGCACGAGCAGCGTCGCGCCCGCGCACGTGGCCAGACGGTGCGGCGCGGGGAAGATGTCCCAGAACGGCGCGAACAGCGTGCCGAGCACCAGGTAGGCGAGCCCGAACAGCAGCCCGCCGCACAGCCAGGTCCGGAGATCGCCGAGCCCGTCCGCGCGCACCGCCCCGCGGCTCGCGCCGAGCGCGAGCAGGAGCGCGCCGGCGAGCGCGAAGAAGCCGAACAGGTCGCGGCCCGCGACCAGGGGCACGAAGCTGAACGGACCGCGCACCGCCGCGGAGTCGAAGCCCGCGAGCAGCAGCACCGCGCCGAGCAGCGCCAGCGCGACCAGCGCGAGGTTCGCGAGCGGGCGCTCGATGCCCGGCAGGCCGATGCGCGGCGCGATCTTCGCCAGCGCGCGCGGCGCGCCGAACGCGAGCACCAGCGCCGAGAGCAGGCCGAGCCCGGACCACGGGAAGCGGCCGTCCGGTCCGGGCGTCGCGGGCCTGCCGTGTCCCGGCCCCAGCGTGGTCGCGATCCAGTCCACGATCCGGCGCGCGGCCTCGGCCGAGTACAGGATCGAGATGTGATCGACGCCCGGCACCTCGCTCATGCGCACGCCGGTGCCGCGCTCCACCTCGCCGTAGGTCCTGTCCTCGACCAGCTGCGCCTTGGCCGCGAGCTTGGCGGCGAGCTCCGCGCCGCGCGTGCGCGTGCGGTCGGGATCGCCGGACGCCCAGATGAAGAAGGCGTTGGGCGGCGCGAACGGACCGGAGAGCTCCGCGCCGCCCGAGATCGCGATCACCGCGCCGACGCCCGGGTCGCGCTGCGCGTGGGAGAGCACCGCGAACGCGCCCATCGAGTGGCCCGCGAGGGCGATGCGCTGTCCGTCGAAACGCGGCTGCGTGCGCGCGTACAAGAGCGCCGCGTCGATGTCCGCGCGCAGGCCGAGCGCGTCGGCGGTCGGGCCGAGCGAGTTGCGGTTCTCGCCGTGGCCGCGGAAGTCGGGCGCGATCACCGCGTAGCCGGCCTTCGCGATGCGCCGCGCCAGGGCGCTGGTCATCGCGTTGTCGGCCGAGAAGCCGTGGCACAGCACCACCACGGGCACGGGCGGATCGAAGCTCGGTGAGGTTCCGAACGGAACCGGCGGCGACGGCTCCCAGACCACGACCGGAACACCGCCGGGCAGCACGAGCGAGAAACGTGCGATGTCGTTCGACGCGCGGCGCAAACCGATCAGCGACACCGCGAGCAAGACACCCGCGAGTGTGTAGACGATCTTCGCGAACACGCCGCGCATGCTAGCATCCGCTCATGCGAGTGCCCGAGATCGACACGCCCGCGCTCGTCGTCGACCTCGAGTGCATGGAGCGGAACGTCGCGGCCATGGCGCGCTTCTTCGCGTCGCGTCCCGCGAAGCTGCGCCCGCACTTCAAGACGCCGAAGTGCGCCGAGGTCGTGCAGCGCCAGCTCGCGGCGGGGGCGATCGGCGTCACCTGCGCGAAGCTCGGCGAAGCCGAGGCGCTCGCGGCCGCGGGCGTGCGCACTTCGGTGTTGATCGCGAACCAGCTGATCGGCGCCGCGAAGCTGGCGCGCCTGGTCGCGCTGGCGAAGCTCTTGCCCGAGCTGATCGTCGCGGTCGACAGCGCGGCGCAGGTCGACGCGCTCGACGCGGCGCTGGCGGACTCGGGCGCGCGCGTGGGCGCGCTGATCGAAGCCGACATCGGCATGCACCGCTGCGGCACGGACTCGCCCGAGGACTCGGTCGCGCTCGCGCGCCGGATCGCCGCGAGCCGCGTCGCGTACCGCGGCGTGATGGGCTACGAGGGGCACGCGGTGCTCGTGCCCGACGCGGGCAAGCGCAAGGAGCTGGCCGAGTCCGCGCTCGCGCAGCTGCTCGCGCACGTGCGCGCGCTGCGGGCCGCCGGGCTCGCGCCCGAGATCGTCTCCGCGGGCGGCACCGGCACCTTCGAGCAGACCGGCGCCACCGAGGGCGTGACCGAGATCCAGGCCGGCAGCTACGTGTTCATGGACGGGCGCTACCTGGACGTGCGCCAGGACTTCGAGACCGCGCTCACCCTCCACACCACGGTGTTGCGCCGGCGCGGGCGGCTGGTGATCACAGACGCGGGCGTGAAGTCCTTGTCCAACGACTTCGGACCGCCGCGCGGCGCGGACCTGCCGCTGCGCGTGGTCGGCCTGTCCGAAGAGCACGGGCACCTCTTGATCGACGAGGGCGCGGAGCTCGCGCTCGAGCCGGGCGACCGGATCCGGCTGCTGCCGAGCCACGGCGACACCACGATCAACCTGCACGACCGCTACTACGCCGCGCGCGGTGACGCGGTCGAGGCGGTCTGGCCGATCGTGGGACGGGGGCGCTTCGTCTAGCATGGCCGCCAAGCTCGTGGTCAGCGCCGCGAACAGCGCCCTCGGGCGGGTGGTGCTGGAGCGCGCGCTGCTGCGAACGGACCTCGAGCTCGTCGCGCTGGTGCGCTCCGCGCGCGCGGAGTCGGAGCTGCCGCCCCTGCCGCGCGAGCGCGCGCGCGCCGTGGTCGTCCCCTATGAGGACGCGGCGGGCTTGCGCGACGCCTGCGCCGGCGCGGCAGGCGTGCTCCACCTCGCCGGCATCCTGATCGAATCGCGCACCACGCGCTATCCGGAAGCGAACGTCGAGACCACCCGGGCGCTGGTCGAGGCCGTGCGCGCGAGAGGCTCGGCCAAGTTCGTGCTGGTCTCGGCGGTCGGCGCCGACCCGCGCGCGAAGAATCCCTACTGGCGCAGCAAGGGCGAGGCCGAGGCGCTCGTGCGCGCGTCGGGCCTGCCCTACACGATCCTGCGTTGCCCGCTCGTGCTCGGCTGCAACAACGCGGGCGTGCAGGCGGTGGTGCGCGAGATCCAGCTGCCGTTCGTGCCGCTGCCGGCCGGCGGCGCGAACGTCGAGCAGCCGATCGACGCGCGCGACGCGGCCGACGGCGCGCTGAACGCGGCGCTCGACCGCGACTGCGCGCGCGACGCGACGCTCGACCTGGTCGGGCCCGAGTCGCTGCCCCTGCGCGAGCTCGTGCGGCGCGCCGCGCGCACGATCGGCCGCAGCCCCGTCGTGCTGCCCGTGCCGGTCGCGCCGCTGCGCGCGCTGCTGGCCCTGCGCACGGCGCTGCTCGGCCCGGGCTTCTCGCCCGACGTGATCGACGTGATGCTGTGCGACGCGCGCTTCGATCCCACGCCCGCCGCGAAGGCGCTCGGCATCGAGCTGCGCCCGCTCGACGAGACCATCGCGCACAGCCTCGCGCTCCTGGGTTGCTCGTGAAGCGGGGCCTCCGGTGAGCGACGCCGCCGCCCGCCCCGCCGCGCCGCTGTGGCAGAAGGCGCTGCCCTGGCTGATCACGCTGGTCTGCTTCGGCTTCCTGTGGACGCGGGTCCAGGGCGCGGCCGCGCGCGCGCAGCTCGACGTCGGCTCGTACATGGCTCAGGTGCTGGCCGAGGTGCAGTGGGGACCGTGGCTCGCGCTGATGGTCCCGTACTCGCTGCTCTTCCTCTTGATCGACACGCTCGTGATCTGGCGCGTGATCTCGTGGTTCAACGCGCCGGTGCGGGTCCGCGACGTGCTGCCGATCCGCGCCTCGAGCTACATCCTGTCGATCGTCAACGAGCAGATCGGCAAGGGCGCGATCGCGCTCTACCTGTACCGGCGCAACGGCATCCCGGGCTGGGAGGTCGGCTCGAGCATGCTGTTCATCATGTTCTGCGAGTTCTACTACCTGCTCGCCTGGGCCACGTTCGGCTACGCGCTGGCGGCCGACTCGCTGCCGCCGGTCTTCCGCGCGATCCCGGTGGTCGCGGCCGCCGCGCTGGTGTTCTTCGCGCTCTGGAGCGCGTTCTTCCGCGGCCGGCTCGGCGCCGGCTTCGAGCTGCGCGAGCGCGCGCTCCTGCGCGCGTTCCGGCTCGCGCGCCCCTGGCAGTACGGCGCGGTGATGTTGCTGCGCTCACCCGCGATGATTGCGGCGATCGCCGTCTACACGATCGCGGCGGGCATGTTCGGCATTCCCGTCGAGCTGCACACCATGGCCGGCGTCCTGCCGGTGATCTTCTTCGGCGCCGCCGTGCCGGGCCCGATGCGCACGGTCGCGATCACGCTCTGGGTGGTGCTGTTCCCCGGCTACGAAGGCCAGGTCACGACCTTCGCGTTCCTGCAGCACAACTTCTTCGTGTTCTTCAACGCGACCATCGGCCTGCTCTTCATGCGCCGCGCGTACCGTGAACTGCTCGAAGGCGAGGCGACGGCCGCCACTACCAGCTGACTTCGCTCGCGGTTCCTGGCTCAGGCTCCAGCCATCATCACGATGCCCTCGAGGAACTCCGAGAAGCTCTTCGTGATCGGCTCGACCGCCGCGGTGTTCGGCGACTTGGCCGAGATCGAGCACACGGCCGCGCCGTCGTCCTTGCGGAGATCGAACAGAAACAGCTCGTCGGCGCCGTCGCCGCCGAAGGCGAAGAAGCCGGGCAGGCTGCGGCCGACTCCGTGCTCGCGGTTCTTCTCGAGCGCGCGCTCGAGCGGCCAGAGCTCGATGTAGCCGGTGTCGTACGGGATCTTGCCGCGGGCGCCGTTGCAGGCGGACATGAAGCGAAGGTAGGTGCGCGGGAGGTTCGCGGGAGCTGCCTCTTCAAACTGCTTCACCGCATCCGGTTGCGCTGGTCCACTTTGCTCGAGTCGGAAACGCGGGTTGCGAAGCAGCTTTTGCACATCCATCCGTTCGATCTCCTGTGGTTGGCGCCGCTCGCCGTCATTATACATCTCTCGATCGCGCTCGGGACTAGAAGCCATCTCAGAAATCCCGAACCGAGCCCGGCGCGCGTGCTTGGCCCGAGATCGAGGCGCGAGAGCGCAGCCGTATCCCGACGATACGGCGAGCTCTCGCAACGATGAGCTCGGGCCAATGTTTGCTGCTCTCGAACCTGACGCGCGCCCGGCGACGGGAGCGGGTTTCTGAGATGGCTTCTAGCCGCGGAACAAAGCCCGTGGTCTGCGCGACGACGCTCAGCATCGCGGCGCAGACTGGCGAAGGGCTGGCGCGCTAGTTCGCGTTCTTGCCGTTGCCCTTCTTGGTCTTGCCGGACTTGCCGGGACCGCTCTGCAGCCCCTCGGGCACGTCCCCGCTCGGGCACGGCTGCCAGGGCCCGTCCAGGCTCGCGCTGATCGTCCAGCCCGAGCTCGACCTGCGGAAGAAGCGATCGTCGAGCCAGTAGCTGCCCGGCAGATCGACGACCACGTACACGCCGAGCTGCGTGTCGAAGACGACGTTCACACCCTGCGGTGTCTTCGCGCGATAGCCGTGGGCTGGCGCGTGCGGGGGCGGGCCGTGGCCGCGCGACTTCGCGTGGCCTGGCTCGGGCGCGGGCGTGCGGTCGGGCGCGACCGCGACGCAGGCGGCGAGGGCAGCGGCGGACAGGACGAGTCCAAGTCTGCGCATGATTCGACTCCTTGCCCGCGCGATCGGCCGTGGTCGAGTCGAGGTTGAGCGGCCGGATCACCGGGCGGAGCGGGTCGGGGTGCCGGCGGCGAGCGCGCGGTCGGCGATCGAGGCGACGGTCGAGGCGACCAGGCCCCAGGCGACGACGGTGTTGGGCGCGGCCAGGAACCCGAGCCCGAGCTCGATCAGGATCGCACCGCCCAGCGGCACGAAGTAGAGGATCCCGTTCCAGCGCCCGAGCGCGCTCATGCGCAACTCGCGCGCGCGGTGCAGCCAGTAGGAGTCGATCACGTACTGCGCGAACGCGACCGCGACCAGCACCGGCAGGAGCCAGGGCACGTGGCCGCGCGCGGCGGCGGCGGCAAGTCCCGAGCAAACGAACAGGAAGTCCGAGCCGTGGTCGAGCACGCGACCGAGCGCGTTCGCCGTCCCGCGCTTGCGAGCGAGCGGCCCGTCCGCGAGGTCGGTGACGATCGCCAACACGAACAGACCCCCGGCCCAGGCCGCGTTCGCGGCGCCGCCGCGCGCCACCAGCAGCGCGAACGGAAGGACCGTGAGCAAGCGCGAGAGCGAGAGCAGGTTCGCCACGAGTCGGTTTTTCGATCCTAGCCGAACACGCCGCGTGGTAGCGTTCCGCGATGCGCTGCGGTCGTTGCTGGACGTTGGCGGGGTTGCTGCTGGGCCTGGTCGTCGTGCTGGCGGGGAACGGAGGTGATCCCGTTCGGCCCGCGCCGCAAGCGGTCGTCGACCGCGACCACATCCGGGAGGCCCTCGCCGCGCTCGAGTACCGCGCGACGCGGACCGACCGCGGCCTCCAGGCTCCCAATCGCGCCCACGACCTGCGCGCGTGGTTCGAGCCGGACGGCGTTCGCATACACGACCGCACCGCTGGCGGCAGCGCCTCCCACCTCTTCGATCTCACGCTGGCTGGTGTAGGCCGCGGCGGCGAGCTCGCGCCGGTCTCGCCGGGCGAGGTCACGAGCGACGGACCGCGCGTCGAGATCCGCCGCCCCGAGCTGGTCGAGTGGTACGTGAACAGCGAGGCCGGGCTGGAGCAGGGCTTCACGCTCGACGCGCGCCCGGGTGGCGCGGGCGAGCTCGTGCTCGAGCTCGCGCTCGCCGGCGGCAGCGCGAGTCACGAATCTGCCCACTCCCTGCGCATCCAGACGGAGGCCGGCCGCACGCTCGGCTACGGCGGCCTGCGCGCCGACGACGCCGTGGGCAAGTCGTTGCCCGCCCGGCTCGAGCTCGCGGCGGCGGACCGGATCCTGATCCGGGTCGACGATTCCGGCGCTACCTACCCGGTGATCGTCGATCCGTTCGTGGTCCAGCCCGCGGTGGCGGACACCGTGATCACCAACATCCCCAACAACCCCCACGCGTTCGGGGACCTGAACGGCGATGGCCGCCCCGACGCGATCTTCGGTCTGCCCGCCAGCGACCAGGGCGTGCCGGGAGAGGGCGTGGTCGTGGTCGCCTACGGAACCGCGAGCGGCATCGCGAGCGGCGACATCTCCGGCCTGCCGCACATCCGCTCGAACGTCGCCAACGCCGCGTTCGGCACCAGCCTCGCGTCTGGCGGCGACGTGAACGGCGACGGCTACCAGGACCTGGTGGTGGGCGCGCCCGGCGTCAGCCGCGCGTACGTGTTGCTGGGCGGGCCGCTGGGCGTGACCAGCGTTCCCGTGCCGGTGCCGCACGCGACGCTGGACGTCGCGGGCAGCGGCAACCTGGGGATCAGCGTCGCGTTCGCGGGCGACGTGAACGGCGATGGCTACGACGACGTGCTGGTCGGCGACCTGAACGCCGCGCGCGCACATCTACCTCGGCAGCGCGAGCGGCATCGTGAACGGCGCCGCGCCCGCGACCACGCTCACCGGCACGCCCGGCACGTTCCCGATCGCCGACCGCGTGGCGGCCGCGGGCGACGTGAACGCGGACGGCTACGACGACGTGCTCGTGAACGGCGTGAACCGCGCGCCGAACCCCAACGTGGGGATCGTGTTCTGCTTCCACGGCGGCCCGACCGGCATTCCGAGCGGGACGGCGGTGGCGACGGCGGACGCCTCGATCCAGCAGAACGTCCCGCTCGCCGCCGCGACGCCCGTGATCCTGGCGACGAGCGCCGGCGATGTGAATCGCGACGGCTATGCCGACGTGCTGGCCGGCGTTCCGGCGACCGGCCTCGCGGTGATCTACCTCGGCAGCGCCAGCGGCTCGATCAACGTCGACACGGCGATCTTCTTCGGCGCGGTCGGCTTCGGCGGCGCCGTGGCCGCGGCGGGCGACGTGAACGGCGACGGTCACGACGACGTCGCGGTGGGGCATCTGCAGACCAGCTCGATCAACGTGTACCTGGGACCCTTCAATGGGAGCGCCGCGGACACGCTCGTCGTCCCCGGCACGCACGTGGCGCGCGGCGCGGAAGCGAACGGCGACGGCTTCGACGACCTGCTCGTCGCCACCTCGACCGGCAGCGCCGCCGTCTATCACGGCGGCTCGAGGATGATTCCGGCCAGCGCGCTCGCCTCGGCCGCGCAGATCCGCTTCGAATCGAACCAGGCCAACGCTGGGCTGGGAATCAGCGTAGGCTCGGCCGGCGACGTGAACGGCGACGGCTTCGACGACCTGCTCCTGGGCGCGTCGGGCTACGACGCGGGCGAGGAGAACGAGGGCGCGGTGTTCGTGTTCCACGGCGGACCGTCGCTGCCCGCGTTCCCGAGCCTGGCAAGCGCGGCGTCGATGATCCAGTCGAACAACGCGAACGCGTTTCTCGGCGGGGTCGCGACGTCTGCGGGCGACGTGAACGGCGACGGCTACGGCGACGTGATCGTCGGGGCAGGGAGCTACAACGGCTGGCGCGGGATCGGGCTGATCTTCCACGGCAGCCCGACCGGCATCGTTCCGGCGGGCACGCCCGCGAATGCGTCCGGGCGCTTCGAGATGCTCTCCACGAACGCCTTCGCCGGAAACAGCGTCGCGGGCGCGGGCGACGTGAACGGCGACGGCTTCGACGACGTGATCTTGAGCGGGCCCGGCTTCCCCGACTACCTGAACCCTCTGGGCGCGGCGTTCGTCCTGCACGGGAGCCTGGCCGGGATCGGCGACCGCCTGCCCATGACGGCGAACGGACGCCTGCTCGGCACGCAGGCGGGCGCGGGCTTCGGCGGTCGCGTCACCGCCGCGGGCGATGTGAACCGCGACGGCTACGGCGACGTGATGGTCAACTCGCCGACCTGGTCGAACCCCGAGCTGTACGAGGGCGCGGTCTTCATCTTCCACGGCTCGCCGAACGGCTTCGGCACCAGGAACGACACGGCCGCGGACACGCGCATCGAGTCGAACTTGTTCGCCACCGCGTCGCTCACCACGATGGGTCCCGTCGGCGACGTGAACGGCGACGGCTACGGCGACGTGGTGTTGAGCGTGCCGACCCGCACCTTCTTCGAGACGCGCGAGGGCGGCGCATGGCTGTTCCTCGGCGGGTCGTCTGGGATCGTCGGCCCGACGTTGACGCAAGCTGCGAGCGGAGTCCGCGGGGGGGCCCCGGAGCAGCTGTTCGGGAGCTCGGTCGCGCCCGCGGGTGACGTGAATGGCGACGGCTTCGGCGACTGGCTGGTGGGCGGCCCGGGTAGCAGTGGCGTGTCGAGCGGCTCGACCCCCGGCCGCGTGCACATCTACTTCGGCAGCGCCGCGCCGACCTTCTTCACGCACACACCGATCCCCCTCTTCAGAGAGGAGGTCTGGGACCAGTTCGGCATGCGCGTGGGCTTCGCGGGCGACGTGAACGGCGACGCGATGCCGGACATCGCGATCGGCGCCACCGGTTTCGACAGCAGCGCGAGCGAGGACAACGAGGGCCTCGCGGTCGTGTTCCAGGCCAACCGCAATGGCCGTGCGGTGCTGCCGATGCAGCACCGCACCAACTACAACTCGCCGCTGGTCGCGCCGGGCAACACCTCCGCGCTGCTGAACGGGTTCACCGCGGAGTTCACGGAGGCGAAGCAGGAGCCGAACGGCCGGGTCGCCGGCGAGTTCCAGGCGTGTCCTGTCGGCACGGCGTGGGGAGCGCCGGGCTGCACGACCGCGGTGACTCCCTATCTCTCGGGTCAGGGCGCGATCGCGGGCCTCGATCACCAGTTCACCGGTCTCGCCCCCGACACGCGCTACCGCTGGCGCGCGCGGGCGCTGTTCACCGACGACACGGGCCCGATTCCGGCGAACCCGCCGGATCGCGGCCCGTGGCGCAGCCTGCAGCCGTCGCTCGCCGGCTACGACGTGCGCACGGCGCGCGACAGCGACGGCGACGGCGTGGTCGACTCGATCGACAACTGCCCGCGCGTCGCGAACCCGGGCCAGGAGGACGCGGGCGGCCTGGGCCCGGCGAGCGCGCCCGACCTGATCGGCGACGCATGTCAGTGTGGGAACGTGGGCGGGAACGGCCGCATCGACTCTACCGACGTCGCGGCGTTCCGGGCCGCGCTCGCGAACCCGAGCGGGGCGGCGCTGCCCTCGGCCGCGCAGTCGCGCTGCGTGGTGCTCGCCCCGGGCACGACCTGCAGCGTGGCGCAGCTCAGCGTGATCCGCCGCGCGCTCAACGCCCCTGCGCTGTATCCGATCACGACGACCCCGGCGGCGCAGTTCTGTGTCGCCGCGACGGGCGCCTGAGCCCGGCCGGCGCCGTCAGCGGCCGAGCGCGCGGCGCAGCTCGCCCAGCACGTCGCCGAGCGCGATCTCGCGCGCCTCGCCGGTCGCGCGCTCGGCGAGCTCCACGCAGCCCTTCGCGAGCGCGCGCGGACCGGGCACGATCCGGAACGGGACGCCGATCAGGTCGGCGTCCTTGAACTTCACGCCCGGGCGCTCGTCGCGGTCGTCGAGCAGCACGTCGAGCCCGGCCTCGGCGAGCGCCGCGTAGAGCTGCTCGGACTTCTCGCGCTGCTCCGGGTCGGTCGCCTTGACCGGCGAGATCACGACGTCGAAGGGCGCGATCGAGCGCGGCCAGACGATCCCGTTCGCATCGTGGTGCGCCTCGATCGCGGCCGCCATGATGCGCTCGACGCCGATCCCGTACGAGCCCATCACGATCGGCGTCTCCTTGCCTTCCGCGGTCAGCACGCGCGCGCCCATCGCCTCGGAGTAGCGCAAGCCGAGCTTGAAGATGTGGCCGATCTCGATCGTCTTGCGCAGCTCGAGCGGCTTGCCGCAGCGCGTGCAGCCCTCGCCCTCGCGCGCGTTGCGCAGGTCGACGAAGTTCGCGTGCGCCAGGTCGCGCGACACGTCGACGTGTCGCAGGTGGAACCCGTCCTGGTTCGCGCCGGTGGTCAGCTCGCGCCGGCCGCGCAGCGCGAGGTCGGCGAACACGGACAGGTTCGCGACGCCGACCGCGCCCAGGCTCCCCGGCAGGGCGCCGAGCGCCTCGCGGCACTCCTCGGCGCCCGCGGGCCGGAGGCGCGTCGAGCCGGTGATCTCGGCGAGCTTCACCTCGTTCAGCTCGTGGTCGCCGCGCAGCAGGAAGAGCTGGAGCGCGTCGTCGACGCGGTAGACGAGCGTCTTGATCTGCCGCTCCGCCGGCGCGCCGCCCTGGAAACGCGCGAGATCCTCGATCGTGCGCACGCCCGGAGTCGGGAACTTCTCGATCGTCGCGGAGTCCGCGGGGTCGCTCGCCGCCGACGGCTCCGACGTCGCCTTCTCGAGGTTCGCCGCGTAGCCGCAGCCCGGACAGGTGACGATCCAGTCCTCGCCCGCGTCGGAGGCGGCCATGAACTCGACCGACTCGCTGCCGCCCATCGCGCCCGACGACGCCTCGACCTCGATCGACTCCACGCCGCAGCGCGAGAAGATCCGGCGGTACGCCTCGGCGTGCTTCTGGAACGAGACGTCGAGCCCGGCCGCGTCGGCGTCGAACGAGTACGAGTCCTTCATCGTGAACTCGCGCCCGCGCAGCACGCCGGACTTGGGGCGCGCCTCGTCGCGGAACTTCGCGCCGATCTGGTACCAGATCTGCGGCAGCTGCCGGTAGCTGCGCAGCCCGTCGCGCGCGATCGTGGTGAAGATCTCCTCCGCGGTCATCGCGAGCGCCATGTCGGTCTGCTTGCGGTCGCGCAGCCGGAACAGCGTCTCGTCCACCGCGTCCCAGCGCCCCGACTCCTTCCACGGCTCGGCCGGGTGCAGGAGCGGCAGCCGGAACTCCTGGGCGCCGATGCGCTCCATCTCCTCGCGCACGACCCGCTCGATCTTGCGCATGACCCGCTCGGCGAGCGGCAGCTTCGAGTAGATCCCCGCGCCGAGCTGCCGGATCAGGCCCGCGCGCAGCATGAGCTTGTGGCTGATCGCCTCCGCGTCGGCGGGCACCTCGCGAAGCGTCGGGATGAACATGTTCGACCAGCGCATAGGCGGCGTAATCTAGCCGGTAAAGGCGTCCCCTACCCAGGGCCGATGTACGAGCCATGGCACGTACTTCGCTTCGCGTCGTGGTGGCCGCCCTCTCGTTCGTGTTCCTGGCCGGGTCCGCGTCGAGCGCGCTCGCGCAGGCCTACAAGTACAAGGACGACCGAGGCAACATCCATTTCACGGAGCACCTGCACGAGATCCCGGCCCGGTACCGCAGCCAGGTCGAGGTGCGCGAGATGCCGGTGCAGGCGCCGGCGCCCGGCTCGCCCGAGGCGGCCGCGGCCCAAGAGAGCAGCATCGCGGCGTCGTTCCAGCAGGTGATCCAGGAGGAGCGCGGCCAGTCGCTGACGCCCGAGCAGCAGACGGCGCTCCAGGCCTGGATGTCGCGCTGGTGGATCCCGGCGCTGCTCACGATCGGCTTGAATTTCGCGGTCTCGCTCGGGCTCGTGATCCACGCCTTCAACACCGGCCACGTCGGCTGGGGGCTCGCGAACTTCTTCCTGGGCTTCACCACCCCGATCTACCTGTTCGTGCACGTCGAGCAGAGCCTGGCCATGCGCTTCGGGCTGTTCGCGATCATGCTCTCGCCGCTGGTCGTGATCGGAATGGCCGTCGCGCAGCTCGCCACGGCGCTCGCCTGAGCCGACCCGGCTAGGGACAGAGCGGGGGGATCGCGGGCCGCTCGCCCGAGACGAGCAGCGCGCTGACCGCATCGTCGACGCACGGCAGGTCGGCGCCGAACGAGGTGTGCTCGCGCGTGTCGACGCGGAGCAGCGTCGAGCCGCGCAGCAGCGCGGCCATGCGCTCGCCCCAGGCGTAGGGCGTGAGCGGATCGGCGCGGCCGGCGATCACCAGCACGTTGCGCGCGGCGGCGCCCTGCAGCGGTTCGGCGAGCCGCGCCGGCTCCGGCCAGAATGCGCACGGCAGGTGGCTCAGCAGATTCGCGACACCGAAGTGCGGCGCCTCGCGGGCGAGCCCGGCCGCGGCGTCGCGGTAGGCCTGCGGCGACTCCAGCCCCGCGAGATCCGCGCACAGCACCGCGAGCTGCGCCTCGACGCGCAGGCCCGTGCTGCCGTCGGAGCGGCGCTGGAAGTAGCGGTCGGAGAGCTCGACGAAGCCCGAGCCGTCGCCGGACTGCGCCGAGCCCAGCGCCAGCGCGAGCTCGTGCCAGCCGTACTCCGGAGCGGTCAGTGCCTCGACGCTGCCGTAGAGCACGTCGCTCGCACGCGCGGCGCGCGAGGCGTTCGCACTGGGCAGCGGCGCGAGCTCCACGCGCGCGCTCACCGACTCGAGCACCGCCGTGCCGTGCCAGCCCTGCTCGGCGGCAGCCTGGTCGTAGGCGGCGAGCGCGGACTCGACCGCGAGCGCCTGTTCGCGCGCGAACGCGAGCAGGTCGAGCGATGGATCGATCGGACCGTCGAGCACCATCGCGCGCACGCCCTCCGGATACGACGCGGCGTAGCTCGCGCCCAGCGCCGTGCCGTAGGAGAAGCCGAGGTACGAGATGCGCTGCTCGCCGAGCGCGGCGCGCAGCGCGTCCAGGTCGGCGGCGCTGTCGCGCGTGCCGACGAACGGCAGGAGCTCGCCGTGGTTGCGCGCGCACTCCTCGGCGAGCGCGCGTGCCGCGGCGACCGCGCTCTGCCAGCTCGCGTCGCCTTCCGGTGTCGGGTCCTGCGCGAGCCAGGCGTCGAGCGACGCGCGGCAGTCGAGCGGCGCGCTCGCGCCGGCGCCGCGCGTGTCGAACGCAACCAGGTCGAAGCGCTCGCGCAGCCCGCGCAGGTGGCGAGCCGATCGCGCGACGCGCAGGTAATCGACGGCCGAGAGCCCCGGCCCGCCCGGGTTCACGACCAGCACGCCGATGCGCTCGCCCGGACCGGTGGCGCGCGCGCGCGCGACCGCGAGCGCGAGCTCGGGACCGTCCGCGCGCTCGCGGTCGATCGGCACGCGCAGCTCCGCGCACTCGAAGGGCTCGCCGCAGTCGCGGAACGCGAGCGGCACGGGCGCCCGGCTCTCGCGCAGCGTCGCGCAGGCGCAGGCCAGCGCGGCGAGCGCCCCGACAGCGAGCAGAGTTCGCTTCACGCGCCGCGAAGCATCGCCAATCGAGTAAGATCGCCGCCAGCATGGCGGCTCGAGTTCGAACCCGGACCGCGACGCGGCCGAAGGCGGCGCGGCCCAAGGCCTCGCGGCCGAAGCCCGCGCGCCCCGAGCCGGCCCGCGCGAAGCCCGCCCGCGCCAAGGCCACGCAAGCGAAGCCCAGAGCGCTCGGACCCGCCGCGAGCTGGCGCCAGGACGCGAGCCGGGTCGAGGCGCTCGCCAAGGAGGTCGCCCGGGCCTTCGAAGCCGGCGACCTGCCCAATGCCCGGCGCAGCTTCACGGAATACCGCGAGCAGATCCTGGCGCACCTGTCGCGCGAGGAGGATTTCGCCTTCCCCGAGGCCGAGCGCCGCGCCCCGGCGCAGGGGGGTCCGATCCGCACCCTGCGCGTGGCCCACATCGGAATCCGCAGCGATCTGGAGCGGGTGGCCGCGCACCTGGCGCTCGGCCACACGGCCGCGGCCAGCTCCGTGTACCGAGCGTTCGTCGAGACTTTCGCCGCCCACGAGCGGCTCGAGGACCAGCTGATCGAGCTGCTCCGGGAATCGCCCTGAGGGCCCGCCGGCGGTCTGGCTTCGGGCGTTCGTCCGGTTAGAATCGGGGCCTGCCTGGGTCGCGGAACATCCCACCACGCGCGCTTTCCAGGTCGGTTGGTCGATACCCCTCGAGGAGTCCCAGTCAGCGGCCCATGGCGGAGTATCGCTTCATCGACAGACTCGCAGAGGTCGAGGAGCTCGCCGCCAAGCTCGCGCTCGAGAAGGTGATCGCCGTCGACACCGAGGCGGACTCCTTCTTCCACTACTTCGACAAGCTGTGCCTGGTCCAGGTCGCCGCGGCCTGCGGCACGTTCCTGATCGATCCCCTGTCGATGCCGCCACGCGGGCTCGCGCCGCTGGCCGACGTGCTGGCGAACCCGGCCATCCGCAAGGTCTTCCACGCCGCCGAGTACGATCTGTTCGTGCTCCACCGCCACTGCGGGCTGGTCGTGCGCGGGCTGTTCGACACGATGGTCTCCGCGCAGATGCTCGGCTACCCGGCCGTCGGCCTCGGGGCGCTCGTCGACCGACACTTCGATGTGAAGCTCTCCAAGGACCAGCAGCGCACCGACTGGTCGAGGCGCCCGCTGCGTGACGTGCAGCTCGACTACGCAGCGTCGGACGTGATCTACCTGATCGAGCTGGCGGAGACGCTGGAGCGGGAGCTGGCCGACAAGAAGCGCCTGGCGTGGGCGAAGGCGGAGTTCACCGCGCTCGAGCAGCGGCTGTGGCCGGAGCGCGAGTTCGACCAGCAGGGCTACCTGCGCATCAAGGGCGCGCGCAAGCTGTCGCCGCGCGGGCTCGCGGTGCTGCGCGAGCTGTTCCTGTGGCGCGACAAGCGCGCGCGCGACGCCGACCGCCCGCCGTTCAAGGTGATGGGCAACGGCACGCTGCTCGACCTGGCGCAGTCGCCGCCGGCCTCGCGGCGCGCGCTGGGCGCGCGGCGCGGCATCACCGAGCTCGTCCAGCGCCGCTTCGGCCAGGAGCTGCTCGACGCGATCTCGCGCGGCACCGAGGGCGCGGAGCACCCGCCGCTGGAGCGCAAGCCGCAACCGGTCGGGAACGGCCGGCGCCGGCTCGACCGGCGCGGCGAGGCGCGGCTCGAGGAGCTGAAGCGCTGGCGCGCGCGTCGCGCGCAGGAGCTCGGCCTGGATCCCGGCGTGTTCTGCCCCAACGCCTCGCTCGAGGAGATCTCCGCCGCGCTGCCGCGCAGCGCCGAGGAGATGCGCGAGCTGGCCGCCGTGAAGCCGTGGTGGGCGGAGCAGTTCGGGCCCGAGGTGCTGCGCGTGCTGCAGGACGCGGACGCCCGGACCCCCGCCGACGACGCCCAGAAGCACGGCCGCACGCCCGACGCCGACGCGACCCCTCAGGGGCCGGCAGATCCCGCGCAGCCCGCGCGCAAGCGTTCCCGCCGAGGCCGGCGCGGCAAGCGCGGCGGCCGCCGGCGCAACTGATTGACTTCGCTCGCCTGCGGCTCGCTGCGCGCGCCTACGGCGCTTGCCGGCGCGGCCGCCCCCCGCGGGACATCGGCCCGCGGGCCGATGTCGGGCCGCGGACCGCGCCGATTCGCATCCTGTCGCTCGGGTCCGCCCCCCACCCCCTGAAAATGTGATTCAGGTCACTCTGTTCCGAGCCGCGCCGGTCGCTGTAAAGGGCCGTGGCTGCTCAGCACTCCGACGCCCCCGCGTGGCTGTTCTCGTTCGTGGACCTGGCCTTCCTGATCCTGCTCATGATGACGCAGGTGGGCTCGCTCGACGCCGAGAAGGGCCTCGACCTCGGCGAGCTGGTCGTCCCGCGCGTGGGCGAGAAGTCGCCCGCGGAGCCGCTCAACGGCGGCGGCAGCTCGGTCCAGGTGCGCGTGTATCCGCCGGGCGACGCGCTGCCCGTGTTCGAGGTCGTGAGCGGCGGTGAGCCGAGCCCGCGCGTCGCCGCGGAGCAGCTGCGCGAGCGCCTGACCCGCCTGCGCAGCGCCTCGTCGGATCGGCCGGTGCTCGCCCCGCACGCCGACTCACGCAGCGAGGATCTCCTGACCGCGGTGAGCCTGATCGAGGACGCGTGGCCGAGCGAACGCCGCGCGACGGTGCAGCTGATCGAGGCGCCGCGTTGAGAATCGATCCGCTCTCCCGGCGCTTCGGCTACGGAGCGTCGCATTTTCGTGTCGCGGCCGAGGCGCTGGCGCCGGTCGAGCCGGTCGCACCGCTGGCGGGCGCGGGCGGCGCCGCGGCGACGGTGGTCGTGAGCGGCGTGCTCGTGTTCGCGGGCCTGCGCGCGCTCAACCACGACGAGCCCGACACGCAGCTCCGGATCGTGCCGCTGCACGCGCAGGTCGTCGCGCCCGAGCCCGAGCCGATTCCGGAGCCCGAGCCGGAGCCCGAGGTGATCGCGGAGCCCGAGCCGCCGCCGCCTCCTCCGAAGCCCGAGCCCAAGCCCGAGCCGGTGGTCGTCGCGAAGGCCGAGCCGCCGAAGCCCAAGCCCAAGCCGGTGATCAAGCCCGAGCCCGAGCCGGTCCGCGCGCCCGCGCCCAAGCTCGAGCCGCGGCCGGAGCCGCCGCCACCCAAGCCGAAGCCCGCGGCGCGCCGCGCGCCCCCGAAGGTCGAGATCGACGCGCCGCGCGCGCCGACGCCGACCGAGAACACGCAGCAGACGGCCTGGCGGCCGCCGGCGGTGAAGACGCCGAAGATGCCGAGCGCGCCCGCGCTGCCGCGCGTGTCGATCGACGGCGTGGCTGGCACGCCCGACCCCGTGCCCCAGAAGCCGGCGCGCGTCTCCAGCCTGCCGCCAGGAGTCGCGGGCCCGAAGCGCGCCGCCGCGCCCGCCGTCCCGCGCGTGACGATGCCGAGCGCGGCCACGCCGACACCGCCGAGTGACGACGATGTCGCCGATCTTCCCGCGCGCGCCGATGCCGCGGCGCCGAAGCAGGAGCGCGCCGCGCGGCCCATGCCCGCGAAGCCGGTCGCCTTCGCCGGCGCGGCCAGCGCGTCGGCGACGCACACGCCAGTCGAGACCGCCTCCGCCATGCGCGAGCGCGTGGCCGCCGCGCCCATGCCGTCGGCGGCGCCGCGCGTCGAGCCTGACCAGAAGCTGCGCGGCGTGCCGCTCTCGGCGTTTCCCGCCTGCCGCACGGACCAGCGCGAGGACACGCTCAAGCTCGCGGTCCTCGCGGCCGTCGGGAACAAGCGGGAGTGCTCGAACGCGGCGGGGATCTACCGCTTCGTCGAGACGAAGAACCTGAACTCATTCCTGTTGTGGATCGAGCGTGCACCGGGTCGCGCGGCGGCGGACCGCTGTGGCGAGCTCACGCACGCGCTCAACTGCCTTTCGCGCCCGGGAGCGAATCGATGAGAACCGCGCTGAGACTCGGACTGGTCGTGCTGGCCTGCGCGCTCGCGAACGTCGCGCGCGCCGGCGCGGAGTCGACGGTGTGGTCGGGCTATCTCGACTACGCCTACATCTACTCGTCGGCCGACTCGAAGGCGCTCGGCGAGCGGCTGACCGCCTACGGCAACGAAGCGGGCATCTCGCTCGACCGCTACGTCACCGACTACTTCGAGACGCTCGCCCCGCACGAGTCCGGCGACGAGGAGACGCTGCTGCGGCGCAAGGCGATCGCCTACCTGCTGCTGCACCTGGCGAAGGGCTCGCCCGAGACGCTCGAGGCGAGCGTGAAGGCGGCGAGCGGCTTCCAGCACCGGCTCGACCGGCACGAGAACGCGTACTGGTACCACTACATCATGGCCACGCGCGCGCTCGAGCGCGGCAACGCGGGCGACTTCGTGCAGTCGATGCTCTCGATCTGGCTGTCGGTGGTGGTGCCGCTCGAGGCCACCTACCAGACGCTCGACAACCTCGCGCTCTCCGACGAGCCGAACTCCGGCTTCCTCGCCGCCCTGCCCTACGTGTACGAGAACACCGCGCGCATGATCGTGCTGCGCAGCCAGGAGAAGGGCGTCGACCGCGACCTCGATCCGCTGGGCGCGATCGTGCGCCTGCTCTACGACGGACGCGTCGGCGCGTACCCGGAAGTCATCCCCGCCGCCGCGTCGTCGCGCGCGTACCTGGAGCGCATCGTCGGCCGCATGGACGGGCCGGAGTCCGACGTCGGCAGCCTGACCTTCACGCTCGCCCTGCTCGAGGCCAGCAAGCACCACGAACACGCGCGCGGCCTGCTGGCGCGCGACGGGCTCGGCCCCGAGACGCAGCGCGCGCTGCGCACCACCACGGGCGCGTACGAGATCGCCTTCAAGCGCGCGCTGACCGTCGAGGGCCAGTGCGCGGTCTACACGCGCGTGCTGCGCGAAATCGGCGAGGTGTACGTCGCCAAGCAGCGGCTCAACGCCGAAATCGAGCTCGAGATGCCGTTCACGATCGAGGGCGCGATCGGCGTGTGGGCCACGCTGCGCGGCGCGATGCACGGGGACTGGCAGAAGCTCGGCTACCAGAACGTCACCCGCGAACAGTACCTGGACTCGATGCGCCGGCTGTTCGAGGAGATCCAGGAGACGAGCCTGAACGTCGCCGACTACTACCTGTGGCGCAGCGTGCAGGAGCCGCTGCGCGCCGACGAGCATGCGCGCGCCGCGGCGCGCGTGTACGGGCGCTACCTGGCGTTCTTCCACCAGTACGCGACCGAGGACGGCAAGCCCGCGCTGCCCGACTCGGCCTACTTCTCGGCCTTCGAGGCCTCGAAGGGCATCGGCAACGCGCTGCTCGCCTACGCCACGCGGCCGACGGCGGCCGAGGTGAAGCTCGGCGTCGACCGCTACCGCAGCGCGCTCCTGCTCTTCCCGTTCGACCGCGAGCTGTGGCCGGCGATCACGGCCGGGCTCGGCCGGCACGGACGCCAGAGCGAGTACGCGAAGATCGTGCGCCCGATCGCCGAGCACGTGACGCGCTCGCGCGCGCTGTCGAGCTGGATCGAGGGCGGCGAGCCCGAGGCCAAGCGCCTCGCGGTGCTGCGCAGCGCGCTCGCGGACAGCGAGGTGCTCCTGTACATGGGCTTCGCGGAGAGCGGGCGCATCCCCCAGCTCGACGCGGAGCTCGCGGCGCTGCAGACCAAGCGCGAGTCGCTGCTGAAAGAGATCGCGTCGCTCGGCGCGCGGCGCGACTCGCTGCGCACCACGCCGCGCGAGGAGGTGCCGGCCTCGGCCGACCACAGCGACGACGAGCTCGCCGACGTCGCGCAGAAGCTCGCCGACGCCGAGGCCCAGCTCGTGCGTACCGACCAGCAGATCGCGGCGCGCGCGCGGGCGCTGCCACTGTTCAAGGCCACGCTCACGACCGATGGCCTGGCCCAGGAGATGCGCGCGCGGCGCGACCACCCCGTGCACGTGCTGCTGCGCCGCATGTACCACGAGGGCCGACCCGGGGAGACCAAGCCATGAGCAGTCGTCGTCGCATTCTCGGCTTCGCAGTCGCGACCCTGTGCGCGGCGCTCGCGGCCTGCGCGCCGTCGGCCTACAAGCCGATCGAGTTCGGCAGCACCGAGAAGTCCGCCGAAGAAGCGGGCCCGATCGGCGGCGCCTCGCTCGATCAGCGGCGCGAGAACATGACGCGCATGTACAAGGACCTGGTCCACTTCCGCACCTCGCTCGACGACGCGGAACAGCGCGGCGACCGCGCCACCAGCGTGGCGCTCGGCTACTTCATCGACGCGTACATCGGCATGCACCTCGACCCGATGCTCGCCGGCGAGTGGCAGAGCCGGCACCCGGAGCTGTGGGGCATGGACGCCGACCTGCGGCTCGCGAAGGCCGAGGTGCTGGTGCACATGCGCGACCGCGGCCGCGCCGACGACGTGCTCGACGAGATCGCGACCCGCTACGCGGGCCGCGAGGACATGCTGGTTCACTACCCGATCGGCAGCCAGAGCCCGCTCGGCAAGGCCATGGCGCTGATTCGCGCCGGCGAATGACGAAGGATCGCGATGGACTCCTCTTTCTTCACGACCCAGGGTTTGATCGTTCTCGTGATGAGCGCGCTGGCGGTCATCGCGATCTCCGTCCCACTCTGCCGCGGCCTCGCGCTGTGCTGGCGCGCGCACTCCGCAACGCGGCTCGTGCCGCGGCCGGCGCTGGAGAAGAGCCTGCAGTTCGCGACCCGCGGCCCGGCCGACTCGCTCGCCGTGCTGATGCTGCGCGTGCTGGCCAAGTCGCTGCGCTCGCCGGACGCCAAGGCGGTGGCGAGTGACTTCGTGGTCGACGCGAGCCGCCAGTACGTGTTGAACGAGTACGAGTCGAGCTACGCGCGGCCGATCTCGATGTACTCGAACCTGCTGCCGCCGATCGGCCTGGCCGGCAACGCGATCGGCATGCTCATCCTGCTGGTCTCGAAGCACATGGCCGGCACCCCGCTCGAGCTCGGAGCGCTCGGCATCGCGCTCTCCTCGACCATCTTCGCGCTGATCGGCTACGCCGGCATCGAGGCCGTGAAGCTGCGCCTGTACGGCCGCGCGCTGCGCTGCCTGGACGAGGTCGTGTCGCTGCACCGCCTCGCCGAGGAGCGCGCCGACCGGGCGCCGGCCAAGGCGGGTGCTCCGGTCGCTACACCCGCCTGACTGGTTGACTTCGCTCGCCTTCGGCTCGCTGCGCGCGGCTTCGCCGCTTGCGGCCGCGGCGGCGGACGGCCGCCGACCGCGGCCGTCGTTCAAACTCGCGCCCGCTCGTCCGTCATGTCGTCGGAGGTTCCACCACCTCGAGCCTCGTCGCGAAGCCGCGCTCGCGCAGGAGCACGGTGAGCGGGGCGAGGTCGGAGATCTGCTCGAAGCCGATCAGGTAGACGTCGTAGCGATCGCCGTCGAGTGAGGGCGAGGGCGCGATCGCGGGCGTGCCCGGCAGGCCCAGGCCGGCGAGCTCGTCCGCGACCGCGGCGGCTTCCGCGCGCGTCGCGCGCGTCGCGACGTACAACGCGTAGGGGGCGCTGCTCAGCGCCTGCAGCGTGGCCAGGCGCTCGGCGTGGCGCTCGAACGCGAGCCGCCGCACGATCGACTCGGCGCGCTGCTGCTCGGGCGAGTGGATCTGGTTCACCTGCACGGCCGCGACCAGGCGCCGGCGGCGCTCGAGATCGCGCGTGGTGCGGAAGAACCAGCCCAGGATCGGGATGTCCTTGAAGAAGGGGACGCCCGTCTCGACGGTGTCGACGAAGTCCGCGGGCGCCGCCGCGATCAGCACCACCGCGCCGTCGTGGATGCGCACGTTCGCGTCGACGCTGAAGGTGCGCAGCGTCGGCCCCTGGTCCGCGGGCTGGTTCTGCTCCAGCAGGACGGTCAGCGCTTGCGCGACCGTCGACACTTCGATGTGCAGCTCGAGCGAGACCAGCTCGTCGGAGACCGCGGTCGGTGTCACGCGCAGCTCGACGCCGACGTCCTCGCGCTGGATCGTCAGGTCGGTGATGAACGGGTTCTGATCCGTGCCGGTCGTGCCGGTCCCGGACGAGACCGGGATCGGCACGTTGTCGCCGCTGAACACCAGCTGCTCCTCGCCGGTGGTGGCGAGCAGATAGGGCGTGGTCAGCGCGCGGATCGTGACGTCGCCCTCGGCCGCGGTGATCTGGCCCGCGCCCTCGGGCACGACCAGGACGGTGGGATTCCCGTCGGGGCCGATGATCGGGATCAGCAGCGGGTCGCGCGCGAAGCGCGCCACGAACGGCGGCGGCCCCGTCGGCTGGAGCAGGCTCGCGACGTCGCCGATCGCCGTGAACGCGACGGTGTCGTCGGGGTCGCGCGGGCGAACGAGCGGGATCAACGCGTCGAAGCCGAGCGCGACTCCGCGCACGGTCTCGACGTCCCAGACGTGCACCTCGATCGCGACGCGCGCGGGGATGCGGTCGAGCTCGCCGATCACGCGCGCGATCTCCGCGAACGCCGCCGGCTCGGCGCGGATCACCAGCGAGTTCGTGGCCTCGTCGCTGACGACGTCGATGCTCGAGCGGCCGGCGCGAGCGGCGCCCGGGCGGCCTGCGCCGCCCGCGGCCGCGAGGCCCTGCTCGTCGAACTCGAGCGCGCGCAGGTGCTCGGCGATCGCCTCGGCCTGCGCGTTGACGATGCGCACGACCTGGAAGCCGCTCGCGGCGCGCGACGGGCGGTCGAGCAGCTCGATCATCTGCTCGGCCTCGGCCACGCGCGCGGGCGCGCCCTGCACGACGAGCGAGTTGGTGCGCTCGTCGACCACCACCTGCCACGGGACCGCGGGCCGGTCGTCCGCGTCGAGCGCGAACTCGAGTTGGCGGGCGAGCGCGTTCGCGTCGGCGTAGCGCAGCGGGAACACGCGCAGCTTCGTGGCCGAGGCCTGGTCGAGCGCGCGCACGATCACGAGCATCTGCGCCAGGCGATCCTCGCTGGCCGAGATGATCAGCCCGTTCGTGGCCGGGTACGGCAGCACGATGCTGGCGCGCATGCGACCGCCGAGCACGCGCGCGAGCTCGACCGGGTCGGCGGCCTCGAGCCGCACGAGCGTGGTCACGATCCGCACGGAGTCGTCCGGCTCCGGCCCGTACAGCCAGGGCGCGGCGCCTTGCACGGCCTCGATCGGCAGGATCTTCCAGCTGCCCTCGGGCCCGAGCACGGTCGAGTAGCCGCTCGTGAGCAGAGCGGCGTTCAGCACCTCGAGCGCCTCTTCGGGGCTGACCTCGTCCTCGAGGATCAGCGTGACCCGCCCGCGCAGCTCGGTCTCGTGGATGAAGCGCTTGCCGGTGGCGCGCGCGACCGCGGCCACCACCGCGCTGATTTCCGCGTCGCGGAAGTTCAGCGTCAGGCCCTGCGCGCGCACGCCGTCCCCGAGCAGGAGCACGAGCGCGAAGGCGGCGAGCGCGCGCATGCGCCGGAGGATACCGGCGGGCGCGCGGAGCGCCGCTCCGCGCGGGCGTCAGCCGATCGCCCGACTCAGGTGAGCGGCTGGAAGGCGATCAGCTGGTCGAAGGACGCGCCGCTGCCCAGCCCGTTCATCGGCAGCACGGAGCTGAAGTCGCCCACCCGGTTGTGCAGCGCCAGGTAGTTCAGCACCACCGCCTCGGTCAGGAGCGTCGGATTGTTCGCGACCCGCGACGACGCGGTCTCGACCGAGCCCTGCGGCCGGAAGTAGCCGATCTGGTTCGCGGTGGCGCGCGTCAGCGCCGGGCGCACGGTGCCCGGGTTGTAGACCAGGATCAGCGCGCCCGCGGTGTCGGAGTTGTCGCCGCGCCAGACGCCCTTGCCGCGGCCGTCCGGCGACATGTCGAGCGTGCCGTCGCTCGCCAGCGATCCGTCCGACAGCACGTACAGCATGAGCGGCGTCGCGCGGCGCGCGGCGAACTCGAGCATCGCGCCCATCATCTGGCCGGCCAGGAAGTCGCGCACCTCGCCGGTCGCGCGTGTGCTGTCGTGGTAGTCGTAGCCGCCCTGCTCGATCGTGCCGGCGCCCGCGAAGCCCTCGACCACGAGCTTCATCACCGCCGCGGTCTTGCGGAAGCGCTCCTGGTTGAGCTCGGCCGCGCTGAAGATCGGCGTCACGCCGCCCGCGCCGGTGGCGATGTCCGCGTCGAGCATCGGGTTGACCACGTTCGGGTTGCCGAAGCGCCCGATCAGGTCGGTGGTCTGCGTGTAGTTGCACAGGACCTGGGCCTCGAGCGCGGGGTCCTCGTTCTCGTGCGCGAGCTTGATCGCGCTGATCTCCTCGGCCGCGCGCGCGACCTGTCCCGCCTGCGTCTGGTTGAGCAGCGACACCAGGTTGCCGGTGTCGATCAGGCCGGTCGCGTCGCGCGCGGAGTCGATCTTGGTCGGCCGCTTGGTCGGATCCATCTGCGACGGCGGCGCCTCGGAGTTGCCGCCCGACTCGGAGGACTGCGAGCCGATCAGCGTCACGAGCTCGCCGTCGGCGCCCGCGCGATTGATGCCGTACATCGGGTTCAGCGGGTTGTTGCTGGTGTCGTTGTCGGAGCGCGAGCAGAAGATCGCGCCGTTCACGTTCGCGCGCGTGGCGGCGGAGGTCTTGGTCAGGATGCCGCGCAGGAACGCGCTGTCGGAGTGGAACGCGATGCCGAGCTCGGTGTTGACCTGGCCCGGGTTGCCCGGCGTCATGCCCGAGGGCAGACCCAGCTTGGTGTAGCCCTCGCCGGTCAGCAGGTCGAGCTGCCCGCCCGGGCCGCCGACCAGCACGTTCGAGCCGGCGATGCTCGCGCCGCCCGCGAGGTCGAGGCACAGGAACGGGATCAGCCCCGCGCCCGCGCGCAGCACGCAGCCGGCGGTCTGGGCGCGCGCCGTCGACGCCCGCATCAGCGACAGGAAGGTCGGCGCCATCACCATGCCCGCGCCCGTGATGAACCCCTGCGCCAGGAACTCGCGGCGCGACACGGGCCGCCGGTGATCCTGCAGCCGCAGCGGCTGATCGGGACGGGTGCTCTTGCGTTTCATCTCGTCACCTCTCCGGGCTCAGTGGATCTGCACCGCGGCGCTCGAGAGCACCGCCGCGCAGACGCCCTTCACCACGTTCCTCGTCGTACTGGCCGGACACGTCGCCGCGGTGCAGCCCGCGGTCAGCTGGTTCAGCAGCGTGTCGAGGTGCGGGCGCACCTCGGCCGCGGTCGGCTGATTCGCGAGCCCCGTGCCGAGCATCCTCGTGCCGAGCGGGTTGATGATCTGGTCGCGCGGCCCGACGGCGGCGAAGGTCGTCGCGTCCGCGTTCCAGTTGAAGCCCACGCCGAAGAACGTGTTCCGCAGCGTCGTGCTCTCGACCAGCTGGTCGCAGTAGTCCAGCGCCAGCCGCGAGATGCCCATCTGGTGCGCGGACACGAACGCCTCGACGTCGTTGTCGCTGGGCAGCGCCTGGATCAGCTCCAGGTACGTCGCGCGCACCGCGTTGTTGGTGGTCGACACGCCGGTCAGCTCCGACATGGTGTCGTTGATCTCCGCGAAGTCGCGGATGCCGATGCCCGCCGAGGGCGTGACCGGGCCCGGCGGCGGCGGCGGCGAGCCGGGCAGGTCCGCGATCGGCATCGACAGATCGCCGAGCGTGTCGAAGAAGATGTGGAACACGTCCTGCTCCGCGCCGAGATCCTTCGGCACGACCTGGCACTGGTCGGAGAGCCGCGTGCTGGTCTGCGTGATCGCCGCGTTCAGCATGCGGAAGCTCTGGCTCGCGACCGGCGCCACGCCGTTCACGGAGACGCGCACCGTCTGCACGCTGAAGCCCGTGCGGCCGGCCGTGTTCAGCACCGGCGAGCAGAACAGGTAGCTGTAGGCGTCGAACTCGCTGACGATGAACTCGACGAAGGCGTTGGGCGCCAGCGCCGCGTCCAGCCCGAAGCGCAGCCGGTAGCGCCGGCTCGCTCCGGCCAGGTAGTTCTGCATCATGACCGCTTCCGACATCACGTCTTCGTAGATCGCGACCATCTTCACGATGCCGCGCCAGATGCGGTTGTTCGTGACCTCGTTGCCGATCGCGAAGCGGTAGTTGGTGTCCCAGTTGAGCAGGAGCGCCGGCGCGACCTCGTCCACGTCGTCGGTGAAGACGCCGTTCACGAACAGCCGCCGGCCGCGCGCCTGGTCGAAGGTCAGCACGACGTGCTGCAGGTTCGCCTGCAGGTCCTCGTCCGCGTCCGCGGTCGAGAACGTCGGGTCGCCGTTCGTGTTGACCTCGGGGTTCAGGCTGCGGTTGCGCGCCACGTAGTTGTACATGACCTGGCCGAGCATGAAGTTGCGCTCGCCCGTGCCGCCCGCGTAGGTGAGGATGCGCGCCGGCCCCTCCTGCGTGGTGTTCGCGGGGATCAGCCAGGTCTCGATCGTGTACTGTTGCGTGCCGCTGCCGCTCGCGATCTCGTTGTGGAGCTTGCGGCTGTCGAGCGCGCTGGCCGAGGCCTTGCCGCCGTTGAACTCCAGCCCGCCGCCCGACACCCAGTTGACCTCGCCTTCGAGCGCGAGGTTCATCGTCGGGCCGACCGCGCTCGTGTCGAGCGCGACCTGGCCGGAGCCCTCCTCGAGCTTCCACAGCGCGATCGGGTTGCCCTCGTTGCGGCCGCTCGGCGCGAGCACCGCCGACAGCATCGAGCGCCCGTCGCTGGAGATGATCGTGGTCGGGATCTGGTTGTTGGGGTCGTTGGGATCGGGCGGCGTGTTGGTCACCACCAGATCGGCCCAGGTCTGGATCGCCGCCTGCATCTCGTCGGCGTTCATCGCGCAGTCGCTCCAGCAGAAGTGGCTCTCGTTGCGGAGCCGCTCCACCAGCCGCGAGCGCGCCGGGTCGAGCAGGTTCACCTTCTGGTTGTCGATCACCGCGCGGAACGCGGTCTCGGCGTCCGGGTGCGCGAGGTGCGGGAAGCCGGGGCCCGAGCCCACGTGGCACTGCACGCAGTACTGCCTCGTCAGCGGGTAGACCTCGGCCGTGAAGGCCGCCTGGCCGACAGCGCCGCCGCCCGCAGGCACGCCCACGCCGACCGCGCCGGAGCCGGCGCCGGTGTTGCTCGAGGGAACGTTGGTGGGCGCGGAGCCGATGTCGCGGCCGTCGCCGCCGCCGCCGCCACCACCGCCGCCGCAGCCGGCGGCGACCAGCACCGCGAAAGAGAGCGCAAGCGCCCGAAGTCCGACCGTCGTCATCGCTAGTTCCCCATGCAGAACGCAGCCGTCTCCGCGAAGACGAGCTTCATGCTGCGGTTCCCTGCCTCGAAATCGTCCGCGATCGACTCCACCGCGGCCCGGTCGGCCACCGACTCGGGCGCGCGCAGGCAGACGCGGCGGAACACTTTCTCGACCTGGCACACGGAGAACGCGCGGCTGGCCGAGACCTCGACGCCGAGGCTCTTCATGCCGTTGCCGGAGCCGGCAGGGCCGCGCCAGCCGAGCGAGGAGTTCGGACCGGCGCGCCACAGGTTCACCCAGCTGTCGTCGACGGTGACGTAGCCGCCGGGGAAGGCGTTCGCGTTGATCAGGTGCTTGCCCGTGACGTTGCCGGGCGTGTAGGTCACGCGCGCGGTCGCCTGGTCCCACTCGTAGTAGGCGTACGCGCCGGAGAGCGGGTCCATGCCGCTGTGACAGCCGACGCAGGTGTTGTGGAAGATGCGGCTGTCGCCGCCCGGGCTGCGCCCGATGTCCTGGCGGATGCGATCCGCCGGCCGCGTGATGTCGTTCAGCTGCTCCATGTCGCGGCACAGGTAGTTCATGGCCGTGAAGCGCCACATGCGCCGGTTGGTGCCGGCCGAGAAGAACGCCTCGCCCGCGGCGCGCGTGGTCAGCACGCCCGCGGTCGCGGCGGCGGGCAGGCCGGTCACCGCGGACTGGACGCGACGCACGAGCACGTTCGGGTCCGAGAGGTCGGCGCGGCTCTGCTCGAGCTGCGCGTAGTGGGTGTTGTCGGTGTTGGAGTAGCCGCCGCCCGCCCCGACGTAGAGGATGTCGCCGTGCAGCACCTCGTCGAACGGCACGTCGTCGCGGATCATGCCGATCACCGTGGCGGTGTAGTCGTTCAGGTCCCCGAACACCGTCTGCGGCACGTTCGTCCAGGGCGTCGCGAAGTTCTTCAGCGACGAGATGTAGAAGATCGGGTTCGCCATCGCCGTGTGCGCCGCGGCGACCGGATCGTCGGCCTCGATCGAGGCCTGCATCGAGTCGAGCACGGCCGTGGTCGGCGGCACGCCCACCAGGCGGTCGTGCATGCGCTTGGCCTGTTCGCGCGGCCCGGCCAGGGCGTCGCCCGGCCCGCTCGCGACCAGTCCCAGAGCGAGCACCGCCGCGAGCGGTACGCCGCGTAGAGTCCGAAGCCAGTCCATCGCTTTACCTCGACGCCCCTCGCCGATGTGGACTCTTCGGCCAGTCGCGCCCGAAGCATGCGTGAGGTGGGTCACCTGCGGCGATTCGCGTGTACGCGATTCGGTGTAGAGCCGGAGCTGCGCACGAGCTGCGCATCGGCCGCGCTGGAGCTGCGGTGAGCGCAGTCACAAGCCGGGACGCAGGTATGACGATGAAGTGCAGGGACGCGAGGGGCTAAGGAAGCCGACGCCATGCAGACGTACCGAAGGTTCGTGAGTCCGATCACCCTGAAGCTCGCGGTGTTCGCCGCATCCGCCCTGGTGCTGCTCGCTCCGGGCGCGGCGCGCGCGGGCGCGGACGAGGGCGAGCCCGCACCCTCCTTCTCCGCCAGCCGGCTCGGAGGCGAGGGCAACATCTCGCTCGCCTCGTACCGCGGCAAGGTCGTGTATCTCGATTTCTGGGCGTCGTGGTGCGCGCCGTGCCAGGCCGCGCTTCCCGCGCTGGAGGAGCTGCGCAAGGAGTTCCCCGCGGACCAGTTCCAGGTCGTCGCAGTGAACGTCGACACGGATGCCGAGAAGGCGCTGCGCCTGCTGCAGAAATACAAGATCGGCTACCCGAGCGCGGCGGATCCCGACGGCCGGCTGCCCGAGACGTTCGGGATCAAGACCATGCCGACCTCGTACTTGATCGATCGCTCGGGCGTGGTGCGGCTCGTGCACCCGGGCTTCCGGGAGAGCGACGTCGAGATGCTGCGTGGCCAGATCAAGACGCTGGTGGAGACGAAGAAATGAAGCGAATCGCCGTGTGCGCGCTCGCGCTCGCGTTGTCGGGCTGCGCGTCGTGGTTCGAGCCGGAGCTCCCCGACTACGCGGAGTACACCGAGGAGCCCAAGAGCTACCTCGAGATCGCGCTCGAGCACGACTACCTCGTGCGCGTGAAGCCGTGGGAGCGCGCGGTGCTCACTCGCACGGACATGCAGTGGGTGCCCGATCCGCTCGAGGGCTCGCGCCGCAACCACACCTTCTGGAGCAAGGAAGCGTCGATGCCGGGCGGCAGCTCGGCCGGCGGAGGCTGCGGATGCAACTAGCGCGTCGCAGGAGGGGGACGGAGAGCGCGGCGCTGCGCGCGCTTCAGGCCAGCGCGCTGGCGCTCTCCGGCGTCGCGAACGTGGCGTCGGCCGACTCGCCGATCGATCGCGTCTACACGTCGTACAGCTTCTCCTACTACAACGAGGACGAGCTCGAGGACTCGAAGGGCCTGCCCGGCGCGGACAGCGAGCGCTACGAGGTGTCGACGCACCAGGCGATGCTCGCCGCGCCGCTCACGGACCGCATGGACTTCTCGCTCGAGGTCACGCACGAGACGATGAGCGGCGCGAGCCCGTGGTACGTGGCGCCCGACGCCGCCGGCTCGCCGATCCAGATCCTCTCCGGCCCCACGATCGAGGACAAGCGCAACGACCTGCTCTTGACCACGAACTACTACTACGACAACGCGCGCGTCGGCTTCACGACCGGCTACTCGACCGAGAACGACTACAAGGCGATGAACTTCGCCTTCGACGGCGAGACGCACTTCAACGAGAAGAACACCACGCTCTCGGGCGGGATCGGCGTGTCGCTCGACGACATCAACCCGACGGATCCCGAGCTCGACGCCACCCGGCCCGATTCCGAGTCGAAGCAGACCTACTCGCTGAACGTCGGGCTCGCGCAGGTCCTGAACCGGCGCTCGGTGATCCAGTCGAGCCTCTCGTATGCCTTCGGCACCGGCTACCTCTCGGATCCGTACAAGAAGGTGTTCCGCAACGGCGGCGTCGGCGGCAGCGTGTTCTTTCCCGACGAGCGGCCCGGCGACCGGCACGGCATCGCCTGGCTGACGCGCTACCGGCGCCACATCGAGGAGTTCGAGTCGACGCTGCACCTGTCGTACCAGTACTACATCGACACCTGGGAGGTGAGCTCCCACACGATCGAGTTCTCCTGGTACCAGTCGTACGGCGACAACCTGCAGATCACGCCGACCGTCCGCTACTACACGCAGAACGAGTCGGACTTCTACGTGAGCTACTTGCCGGACACCGCCAACGGCAGCGGCGAGTTCTCGAGCGACTACCGGCTGTCGACCTACGGCGCGCTCGGGCTCGGGCTGAAGGCCGAGTACACCTACCGCACCACGTGGCTGGCCGACATCGAGTGGAAGGGGAAGATCTCCTACGAGCGCTACCTGTCGAGCGGCGATCTCGCGTTCTCGACGCCGTCGGTGGAGGCGCCCGGCCTGGTGAGCTTCAACGTCCTCTCGATCGGCCTCTCCGCGACGTTCTAGCGCCGTGCTGCTCGCGCGCCGCCCGTTCCGCGCGATGGGCTCGCCGTGCGAGCTGCACCTGTACGGCGCGGACCGCGGCTTCTGCGACGGGCTGATCGAGGCCGCGATCGCGGAGGTCGCGCGGCTCGAGCGCAAGTACTCGCGCTACCGCGACGACAGCGTGACGAGCGCGATCAACGCGAGCGCCGGCGATCCCGCGGGCGTCGAGGTCGATGCCGAGACCGCGAGCCTGCTCGACTACGCGGCCACCGCGCACGAGACGAGCGGGGGGTTGTTCGATCCGACGTCCGGCGTCCTGCGGCGCGTGTGGAACTTCAAGTCGGGGCGGCTGCCGGAACGCGCGGCGCTCGACGCGGTGCTGCCGCTGGTCGGCTGGCAGCAGATCGCGTGGCGCCGGCCGCGGCTGGTGCTGCCGCGCGCGGGCATGGAGCTCGACTTCGGCGGCTTCGTGAAGGAGTACGCCGCGGACCGCGTGGCCGAGCTGTGCCGCGCGGGCGGCGCGCGCCACGGCATGGTCGACCTCGGCGGCGACCTGGCCGTGATCGGCCCGCACCCCGACGGCAAGCCCTGGGTCGTCGGCATCCGCGACCCGCGCGCGCCGCAGGGCGCGATGGCGAGCGTGCGGCTCGACGCGTGCGCGATCGCGACCAGCGGCGACTACGAGCGCTGCATGGTGGTGGACGGCGTGCGCTACACGCACGTGCTCGATCCGCGCACCGGCTGGCCCGTCACCGGCATGCGCAGCGTGAGCGTCGTGGCCGAGCGGTGTCTCGTCGCGGGCACCGCCACGACCGTCGCGATGCTCAAGGGCGCGCGCGAGGGCGCGCGCTGGCTCGACGAGCTCGGGCTCCCGAACCTGCGCATGGACGACGCAGGTCTGATTTCCGGCACCTTGGCGGCCCACTAGCCGACGAGCGTCTTCACCGCCTGGCGCGCGAACTTCGCGAGCTGCGCGCGCGGGTGGCCGGCGCGGGCGCGCAGCGCGATCGAGAACAGCACCGCGGACGCCATGTCCGCGAGCAGCTTCGGATCGGCCGAGGCGTCGAGCTCCCCGCTCTTCTTCGCCGCGCGCAAGCGCCGTTCGAAGCAGAGCGTGAGCTCGCCGAGTCCACCGCCGAGCGCGTCGCGCACGCCCGCGTCGCGCGCGGCCTCGGTGGCCGCGGTGCCGATCAGGAAGCAGCCGAGGGGCGCCTTGGCGTCCGCGAAGTAGAGCGCGAGCGCGAGCTCGTAGACCCGTGCGAGCCCCGCGGCGAGCGGCCGCTCGGGCGCGAGCGCGTCCGTCATGCCCGCGCGCGCGCCCGCGACGTAGCGCTCGAGCGCCGTCAGGTACAGGTCGCGCTTGTCGCCGAACGCGCCGTACAGGCTCGGCCGGTTCATGTCCATCGCTTCGCACAGCGCGTCGAGCGAGGTGCCGGAGAAGCCGGCGCGCCAGAAGGACCGGGTGGCGCGCGCGAGCGCGGTGTCGGGGTCGTAGGTGCGCGGCCGGCCGCGCGCGCGCCTGGGCTCGGCCCGCCGTGGCTCCTTTTGTACCGGGTCGGACATATTCCCTTGCTCCCCTCGATTTGTATGCGGTATGGTACAGAAAACCCCTTTCCGGAGGAACCTCTCATGGAGCTCTACTTCGCCCCGCTCGCCTGCTCCCTGGCCGCGCGCATCACCCTGTACGAGGTGGGCGCGCCGGCGGCGGGCGCGCGCTTCACGCAGGTCGACACGCGCGCCAAGCGTCTGGCCGACGGCGGCGACTTCCGCGCGGTGAACCCGCTCGGCCAGGTGCCGGTGCTGCGCACCGACTCCGGCGAGTGCCTGACCGAGAACACGGCCGTGCTGCAGTACCTGGCGGAGCACTTCCCCGACGCGAAGCTCGCCCCCGCCGGCGAGCTGGCGCGCGCGCGGCTGCGCGAGTGGCTCGGCTTCATCGGCACCGAGCTGCACAAGGCGGTGTTCGTGCCGCTCCTCGACGCGGCCGCGCCCGACGCCGTGAAGGCCTACGCGCGCGAGAAGCTCGCGCTGCGCATGGCCCGGCCCGAGACCCGCCTCGCGAGCCACGAATACCTGCTCGACGAGTTCTCGATCGCCGACGCCTACCTGTTGGCGGTGCTGAACTGGACGCTCGCCACCGGCGTGAACCTGGCCGACTGGCCCGCGGTGATGGCCTACCGCGAGCGCCTGCTCGAGCGACCGGCCATCGCGCGCGCCTTCGGTGAGGAGCTCGCGTTGTGGCAGGAGGAAGTGCGCCGGGCGACCGGTTGACTACGCTCGGCTACGCCTCGCTGCGCGCGGCGCTACGCGCCGCTTGCGGGCGCCGCCGCGGGCGGCCGCGGACGGCGCCCGGTCGCGCGAACCGGCCGCTCAGTCAACCCCGCGCGTCGTGGAAGATGAGGCCGAGCGTGTAGCGCTCGCCGCTCTCGATCTGGCTCACGCCGTGGCGGAGCGAGGCGCGCGTGAAGCTGCGCTTGCCCGCGACCGGGCGCTCGTTCACCGCGAACAGGACGAGCTCGCCCTGCTCGGGTGAGAGCGCGTGGCCGATCGACTGCTGGCGGGCGCGGTTCTCTACCACCAGGAACTGGCCGCCCGTGAAGTCGACGCCCGGGCGGCAGAGCATCACCATCGCCTGCAGCGGGAAGACGAGCGGGCCGTACAGGTCGCGGTGCAGGGCGTTCCAGCCGCCCTTCTCGTAGTGCAGCAGCAGCGGAGTCGGCCGGGTCTGGCCGGCGGCGTGACACCGCTCGAGGTAGGCGTCGAGCTGCGCCGGGTAGCGCTCGGACCGGCGCAGGCGCTCCAGCCAGCGGTTCGCGATCGGCGCGAGCCGCGGGTAGAGCGCGCGGCGCAGCTCCGTCACGGCCTCGGGCAGCGGGTGCGCGAAGTACGCGTAGTCGCCGCGCCCGAAGCGGTGCCGCTCCATGTCGACGCGCGAGCGGAAGCGCGCGTCGTCGCGGTGGAGCGCCATGAGCCGCGCGCAGGCATCGGCTCCGAGCACGGCGCCGGCGCGCGCGCAGCCGCGCGCGTCGAGCTCCGCCTCGATCGCGTCCCAGTCGAGCCGCGCGATCGCGTCCACGGCGCGGCTCGCTACCGCCGCTCGCGCGCGAGCAGCGCGCGCTTGCGCTTCGCACCCCAGCGGTAGCGCCCGGTCCCGCCCGCACTCGGCACCACGCGGTGACACGGGATCACCAGCGCGACCGGGTTCTTCGCGCACGCGGAGGCCACGGCGCGGATCGCGCTCGGCTTGCCGATCGCGGCGGCGAGCTCGCGGTAGGTCGAGGTCGAGCCCGACGGGATCGCGCGGATCGCCTCCCAGACGCGGCGCTGGAACGCGGTCGCGCGCACGTCGCAGGGCAGCTCGGCGAGTCCGCGCCCGCCCGCGCCCACGAGCTTCGCGTACTTCGCGCGCAGCGCGGCGTCGCCGCGCTCGATCGACGCCCCGGCGAACTCGCGCTCGAGCTCGTCCACGAGCGGCTGCACGCGGTCGCCCAGGCGCAGCGCGCAGATGCCGCGCTCGGTCTCCGCCACCAGCATGTGTCCCCCGACCGGCGAGGGCAGCGTGACGAAACGGATGCGCTCGCCCGTCGCGCGCCGCCGGTAGGCGCTCGGCGTCATGCCGAGCTGCGCGCCCGCCCGCTCGTACAGGCGGCTCGACGAGCCGTAGCCGCTCGCGTACAGGGCGCCCGCGACCGCGTCGCCCTCGCGCAGCGAGCGCTTCAGGCGGTCGACGCGCAGCGCGTCGGCGTACTTGCGCGGCGACACGCCGATCGCGCGCTTGAACACGCGCTGCAGGTGCGCCGGAGATAGCCCGACCTCGCGCCCGAGCTCCGCCAGCGTCGGCATGCGGCCCGCGTGCGCCTCGATGAAGCGGCAGGCGTCGAGCGCGCGCTCGCGGCCGCGGTCGAGCGCGCGGGCCGCGTCGGGACCGCAGCGCTTGCAGGCGCGGAAGCCGGCCGCGCGCGCTGCCAGCGCGCTCTTGAAGAACGACACGTTCTCGCGCTTCGCGCGCCGGCTCGGGCAGACCGGCCGACAGTACACGCCCGTGGTGCGGACCGCGTACACGAAGCGCCCGTCCTCGCGCGCGTCGCGTTCGAGCACCGCGCGCCAGAGCCGCGCCTCGTCCGAGGCCCGACATCGGCCCGCGGGCCGATGTCCCGCGGGGGGCGTCGTCGCTGCTCCGGGCTTCAACATCGGAATCGCCATGGTGCCACCTCGCTCGGGATCGGGCTCGCTGGCCCGCGACGAGGAGCTTCGGCGATGCGCGCGCGGCGCTCTATCCGCTTCTTGCGCTCGAATTCCGAGAGGCCGCGGCGCCGAATCGCGCCGGCGCTAGCGCCGCGTCGAATGACCGATGCGCAGCAGGTGCCCGTTCGGGTCGCGCACGCTGAACTCGCGCACGCCCCAGGGCTGCGAGGCGATCGGATCTTCGATCGGCGCGTTGCGCTCGCGGCACACCGCGTAGACGAAGTCGGCGTCGTCGACCAGCACGCAGCAGATCGACTCCGCGTGCGGCGGGGCCGCCTTGGCGAAGAACAGCTCCGCGCCGCCGCCGCGCACCGCGCCGAAGCTCTCGCCGCGGTTCCAGGCGATCTCGAGCCCGAGCATGTCGCGGTACCAGGCCTGGGTCTTGGCGACGTCCGCGACCGGGAGCTGCGGGACGATCATCCTCCACATGCGCAGCGTATCGGCAGCTCGCGCGTGGAGACTCAGAGCGCGCCGGGGGGAACGGTGATGCGGGTCGGCAGGCCGCCGCGCTCGACCAGCACCTCGCCTCCTGCGCTCGGGTCGAGCGCGCGCAGCGCGTTGAACGCCGCGGCGCTGTTGTCCACGCGCACGCCGGCGACCGACACGACCACGTCGCCGCTGCGCAGGCCGAGCCGCTCGAGCGTGCTGTCCGGGCGCACGTCGAGCACGGCCACACCGCGTAGCTGGCCGTTCTCGTCGAGCAGCGGCTTGTAGCGCGCCTGCCCCGACAGGTTGACCAGCATCTGATCGCCGCCGACCGCCTGGCGCACGGCCGCGTCGGTCTCGTCGTCCTGTCCTCGGGCGGCGCTGGCGGGCACGGCTGGCGCGCGTTTGCGCGTGCGCGCTCCGGAGCGCGGACGTGCTGCGCCCGCGGCTCTCTCTGATCCGCGCCCGCTCGCGTCGACGCCGTGTTCGTCCACGTCCTTCGCGCTCGAGCGGTGCGCTCTCGCGAGCGCCGTTCCCTCCGGGCGCGTCACGGCGACTGGCGCGAGCGCGAGCCGCTCGACCCGGCCCGCGTTCACGAGCACGATCTCGTCGCGCTTGATCTCGCGCACGCGCGCCGCGCCGACGCCCTCGCCCGGGCGCAGCACGTGGGTCGTGCCCTCGCTCTCGATGATCGCGATCGAGCGCTCGGCCTCGCCCGAGACGACCGTGCCGATCAGGCGCAGCGGCAGCGACGTGTCGGGAAAGGACGGCTCGGCCCGGACGCTCGCGCTCGAGCACGCGAGCGCGAGCGCGACCAACAGCCCGAGCCAGCGCTCACGCGCCATCGGCGGACTCCTGCGCCAGCGCGCCGACCAGGCCGTCGACGGTGATCAGCTCGGGCAGCACGCGCGGCGAGTCGGGTGCGTCCGGGAACCAGAGCACGTAGAGCGGCACGCCGGCCTTGCCGAAGCGCGCGAGCTCGGCGCGGATCGCCTCGTCGCGCTGCGTCCAGTCCGCCCGGAGCACCGCGAAGCGCCGCCGCTCGAGCTCGGCCTGCACGCGCGCGTCGCGCAGCACCAGCCGCTCGTTCGCCTTGCAGGTCAGGCACCAGTCCGCGGTGAACTCGGCGAACACCGGGCGGCCGTCGCGCAGGTGCGCCGCGACCGCGGCCGCGGAGTAGGTCGAGCCACTCGTCGCGGAATCCGCGCCTCTCGCGCTCTCCGCGGCGTCCGCCTGCGCCAGCGG
>Ga0187893_10002634_pt1 | contig 38903 bp, 29 predicted proteins | sample MA1701074metaG_FD_139574 | JGI IMG/M metagenome (GOLD analysis project Ga0187893, IMG submission 139574) | White microbial mat communities from a basaltic lava cave in the Kipuka Kanohina Cave System on the Island of Hawaii, USA - MA170107-4 metaG ... | reverse complement strand
TGGCCCAAGGGAACGCCGGTGGTCATGGAAGCAACGTTTGGTTGGGGCTGGATGAGCGACGAGGTCGTGCGCGCGGGTTTGGAGCCGCACTTGGCCAGCAGCACCAAGGTCGCGGCCTGGCGGGCGCTGGTGGTATGGGAGTGCCAGACGCAAGACTTTCACGTCCTGGCTGCTCGGTTCTCCCGATTCCTGAACCTCACCGCCCCTTAATGCGAACGGCGCTGCGCTTTCGCGCCGGCCTGCGCATCCGGCGGCGGGTGTGGAGAAACAGGCAAGAAAGCGCGAAGCCGGCGAGCGTCGAGGCGCCGCCAGGGGCGCACAATCCACATGCGCCGGACTCGGGTCCGAAGGGCATCGTCGAAAAGACCGGCGTGGGACTGACCGAGAGGGTGAACTGGAACTCGACGTCGCAGCCGCCGCTGTCGGTGACCGTGAGGACGATCACGTATTCGCCGGGCTCCTCGGAGGTGAAGGTGGGGTTGATGGTGTCGCCGCCGGTGAATGCGCCCGCATTGCCCGGATTGACCGGAATGGACCAGTGGTATTGATAGGGCGGAACGCCGCCGAGCGCTTCGAACTCTCCTTCCGGCGAGAAGGACCCTCCGATGGTCAGGATCGGGTGGTAGGTCTCGTAGATGCCTGCGTTAATGCGCAGGGCGGTCCCGCCGACGGGCGTACCGCCGGTCGGGCAGTTGTCGCAGGCGTCGCCGAAGCCGTCGCCGTCCGCGTCCTCCTGGCCCGGATTGGCGGCGTTGGGGCAGTTATCGCAGGCATTGCCTAGCGCATCGGCGTCGCTATTCGCCTGGTCGGGGTTGAAGGTGGTCAAGCAGTTGTCGCAGACGTCGCCGGCGCCGTCGACATCGCCATCTAGCTGGTCGTTGTTGGCCAGCGCGGGGCAGTTGTCGCAGGGGTTGCCCCGGTTGTCGCCGTCATCATCGGCTTGGCCGATGTTAGACTCGAAGTCGCAGTTGTCGCAGGCGTCGCCGAGCGTGTCCTGATCGCTGTCGGCCTGGTTGGCGTTCGCCACCGAAGGGCAATTGTCGCAGACGTCACCGCGCCCGTCGAGATCGACGTCGGCCTGAAGCGCGTTCGGCACGTTGGGGCAGTTGTCGCAGACGTTGCCGAGGCCGTCCCCGTCGGAGTCGGCCTGGTCGAAGTTGGGAGTCGCCGGGCAATTGTCGCAGACGTTTCCCCTGCCGTCGCCGTCGTTGTCTGCCTGGTTGGCGTTGGGCGCCGAGGGGCAGTTGTCTACGCAGTTGGCGACGCCGTCGAGGTCCGTGTCGGTGTCCGGCATGCCGCATCCGCAGACTCCCGCGGCGATCTTGGCCGGGTCGTTGGGGCACCCGTCGACGCAATTGGGCGTGCCGTCGGCATCGGTGTCGGTCTCGGGCGTTCCGCAGCCGCAGAAGCCCGGGTCCGTCTTGGCGGGGTCGCCGGGGCACAGGTCGATGCAATCCGAGGTTCCGTCGCCGTCGGTATCCGTCTCCGCCTCGCCGCAGCCGCAGTCCCCCGGTTCGATCTTTTCCGGATCGTCGGGGCAATTGTCGAGGTTGTTGTCGACGAAGCCCGGCTGCGGACAGTCGAAGATGCTGACGGCCGGGTCGCCGAAGCCGTCGGCGTCGGCGTCCTCGAACAGGTCCGTCGGCCCCCCGACGGCCGCGTCGCCGTCGTCGCAGTCGTCGTCGTTGGCGACGAAGCCCGGAATCGGACAGGAGAATACGCAGTTGCCGGCGTCGCCCAGGCCGTCGCTATCGGCGTCTTCACAGAGCGAAGTCGCGGGCCCCACGGCGGGGTTGGTGTCGTCGCAATCGTCATCGTTGTCGACGAAACCGGGCGGCGGGGCGCACTCGATCGCGGCGCTGCCCGGATCGCCGAACCCGTCCATGTCCACGTCCTCGTAGAAGGTCTGGAACAGCCCCTCGTCGGTATCGCTGTCGCAGTCGTCATCGACGCCGTTGCAAATCTCGACGGCGCCGGGATGGACGTCGGGGTCGGAGTCGTCGCAGTCGCAGGCGGCTCCCGCTCCGTCGGCGTCCGCGTCGGTCTGTGAGGCGTTGGAATCCTCGGGGCAGTTGTCGCAGATGTCTGGGGATCCGTCGCCGTCGGAGTCCGTCAGGCCGCCGATGGTCAAGGTGACGGCGTCGACCTGCCAGCCGAGCAGGCTTGAGGCCGGTGGGGTTGAGGCGCTGGTGAATTCGAAGTCGAGCCTGATGGTGTTGCCGGCGAAACTGGAGAGATCGATCGAGCGATTCTCCCAGTCGCCGGCGCCGCCGCTCTCGGTGAGCACGGTGACGCCGTTTACGATGACCGAGGCCACGTCTTGGCCGGCACGGGTTTCGAGCCGCGAGCAGAAGTCGAGCGTGACCGTCGGCGAGTTGGGCGGCAGCGTCACGAACGGCGAGTTGAGACTGCCGCTCTCCATTTCCTGGTAGTCGCAGGAGACCGTAGCGCCGGCGTAGGCGTACATTGAGCCGTCGCAGTTCGCCACGGCTGGGCAAAGGTTGGTCACTTGGAAGATGCCCGACGTGCTCCAATCGGCGGGCAGTCCGCCCTCGAAGTCCTCGCTCAGCACGACTCCGCCTGGCGTGGGCGGCTCGCAGCTATCCAGCATCGCGTTGCCGTTGCAGTCCAGGGCTGGGGCCGCGGCGATTTCGCATACGTCGGGCGTCGAATTGGCGTCGCAGTCGCATTGGCAGAAGTCGAGAATGCCGTCCTGGCAGGCGTCCAACGCCGGATTACCCAGAATGTCCATGCTGTCGATGGTAGAGTTGCCGTCGCAATCGGTCTGCGGGACGTATTGGACGAAGACGGCAACAAAGGATGAGTTGTCGCACTGGGTCGGATTGACGTCCGCCGAGGCCACCAGGTTGATCACGGCGTCGCCCCCCGCCACGGCGGCGTTGTAGGCGGCTGCCGTCACGCCGAGCTGCGCCGAGTCCGGAGTCGCCGGGCATCCGCTGCCATCGAGCTCGAAGACGCGCCCGACGGGGTTCCCGTTGATGTTCACGTCGATGAACTCTAGATTGCTGGGCAGGTCCGCGACGGCGTTGAACAGCAGGAGCACGTCGCCGTCGGCCGGCGGCGGAGACAGGAGCGTGAAGGACTGCGGCGAGGCGTTGCCGATGTTGCCGAGAACTCCAGAGGCGGCCGCGAAGTTGAACTCCCGGTCGTCCGCCGTGGCGTCCATGTCGCAGTCCGGACAGGTGTAAAGCACCACGTCGTCGACGTACCAGCCGCCGGCGCCGTCGCACTGATCGCGGCCGAAATCGAAGCGAAACTCGATGGTTTCGCCTCCGGTGACGAAGCCGCTCAGGTCAACGATCGATGTGCCCCACTCGCCGCCGACGCCGGTCCAGGCCACCTCGCCCTGGAGGGGATTGGTGTTGCCCTGGGCGCTGGTGCGCAAGCGACCGTTGTAAGGGTTGAATTTGAAGGCCGAGCGCGGAACGATCAGCCATCCACCGCGGCCGTCGATGCGGACACGAAGGTTGCCGCCGTCGAAACGGCCTTCGGAGGAGAGCAGGTGGACGAAGGCAAGGGTCGGAGAAGCGACCGGGGCCGGCAGCCGCACGACCGGACTGAACAATGAATGTGTGGCGGAGTTTCCCCCGACCAGACATTCGCCGGCCCCTTGGTCCCCTGAGAACCAGGCCACGCCCGGCCGGCCAAGGGGAAGAGGAGTCGCGGTTTGCACCCAGCCGAGCGGGCTGGTGGGGCCGGTGTTTGCGACGGTCCAATTCCCGACCCCGTTTTCAAAGTCGTCGGCGAAGAGGATGCCGCGGGGCGCGCACTCCTGCGGCACTCCGGATTGGAGGACCACATCGTCTTGGCCATAGACGAGCGAGTTCATGCCCGCGAGGCAGGCGATGACCGCAATCGTCACGCGCTCCAAACCGGCGAGCGCCGTGGATGATCTCACGGGCGTCGAGCACATGGGTCAGAACGATTCCGTTTTCCGTTAACCCCCTTGGAAATCAGGTGATGCGTGATGGATCCAGGGGGCTCGCAACGACGCAGTCTCCACCGGTCGAAGCGCCCGCCGCCACCCACGGCACCAGGAAGGAACGCTTCTCATAACGATATCCGCTCGGGATCTCAAAAACAAGGCGGGATGGGACCAAGAGAGGGACGCCGCGGGGCCGATCCACGGGGTGGACCGGCTTGAAACCAGCCTATCGACAAGTTGATGTGCATCTCGGCACGGACCGAGAACGCGCAATCCGCGGTCTCGGCCATGCCGGTTGCAATTGGATCGCGCGGAACTCGACCGAACGCTGCTTTCGGCCGGGCGAGATGGGCGGGTTATTGGCCGCCCGATTGCTCTTCGAGCATTTTCCTTAGATAGCCGTTCTCCCGGCGGGTGGCCTCCAGGTCGAAGAGCAGATACTTGATGGATAGCCTCAGGTAGTCGATCGAGTCCTGAAGGCTGGTGACGGTTTGCTTGAGCTTCTCATGCCGCTCCTTGGTCTGGGCGGCCAGGGCCTCGAACTTGGCCTTGTCGGCCTGCGGCATATTGCCGATTTCCTGGACCAGTTCGGCCAACTTTTTCTGAAAAGTGCTCTCGTCCATCCTCTCTCCCTCCTCCCCATCTCTGCCTGCGCTCGGACCGCACTGGACGGCCCGTACCGCGGCGCTGATCCCCTCCGGGCCGAACGATTGGGCAAGCGCCGTGCCGGGAGGATGGCATTTGGGGGTAGACCGGCGTTGGCGCGTAACGCTTTGCGTCCAAGCGAATTGAGGATCGCCGAGGTTGGGGCCGCGGATCGCTCCGGCTGGACGGTCTATGTCGACGGGATGTCGAGGGTGAACGGGCGATGAGAACTCCGTGCAGCTGGCCGAGCTTGCCGGACCATGCCGGCCGTTTAGCATTGACTCTGGTCCGCGAACATGCATCGAGACACGCCGAAAACCTCGTCAGTCGCCGAACAGCCGAGAACTGCCGTCGGCGAAGGATTCGCCCCCGGTCCGGCATGGTGGGATGGCCTCGCCGTATCCGCGATTGTCCTTGTTGTGATAGTCGCCTTTCTCCCGGCGCTCGATGGGGCATTTCTGAATTGGGACGATGATCGCAATTTTTTGGAGAACGAATCGTTCCGCGGCTTCGGCCTCGAGGAGGCGCGTTGGGCTTGGTCCACATACCATCTGGGGGTCTGGCAACCGCTGAGCTGGATGCTCCTGGGCCGGCAGTGGGCTTGGGCCGGGGAGGAGCCTGCCCTCTATCATGTGGTCAGCATCGTACTGCACGCCCTGAATTGCATCCTGTTGTATCGCCTTATTCGACGCGTGCTGAGCCTAGCCAGGGCGGATTCCCACGAGGGGGCCGATCACGCCCCGAGATTCGGCGCATTCGCGGTCGCGGCGCTATTCGCCGTTCATCCGCTGCGAGTCGAGGCCGTCGCATGGATTTCCTGCCAGCCGTATCTACCGTCGAGCCTTTTTTATCTCCTGGGGATCCTGGCGTACCTTCGAGCCGCAGCGCCGGGCGGCTCCGCGAAGAGACGAATCGGCTGGTTCGCTGTCACCTACTGCTGCTATCTGATTGCCGTCGCGTTCAAGGCGGTGGCTGTGAGTATGCCGGCGGTATTGTTGGTCCTGGACGCCTATCCGCTTCGTCGTCTGTCGGGGCCATCCGCCGGGCGGCTTGGCCGATGGGGTCGGGTGCTTATCGAAAAGATTCCATTCGCGATCGTCGCCGTGCTGGTGGGCTGGTGGGCGATCGGGGCGAAGGACTTCAGCGCGTCACGGGCGCCGCCGGGCGATTTCGACGCAGACGCGCGCCTGGCCCAGAGCGCTTACGCCGCTTTCATCTACATCGTTCAATCGGTTTGGCCGGCGAGTCTGAGCCCCTATTACCGCCTGCCAGCGGACGTTGGTCTCGGCGGCGGAAAATACCTGGCCTGCGCGATTGCAGTCGTGGCGACTGCCGTGGTGGCGATCATCGCGAGGCGAAGGTGGCCGGCGTTGCCCGCCGCGATGGCCGCCTATCTCCTGATCCTGCTTCCGAACATCGGGCTGGTGCAGATCAGTCAGCAGATCGCGGCCGACCGGTATGCCTACCTGGCGACCATTCCCTTGGTCGTTCTCGCGGCCGACGTGGTGCAGCGCGTGTGGCTGCGGAATTGGCGACGGCCTCGATTGCAGCGCGCGGGTTTGTCGGCCGTACTTGTCGTGGTGTTGACGATAGCGGTCGTTGCGACTCGGCGGCAGATCGGCTATTGGCAGGATTCCGAAGCGCTGTGGCGCCGGGTGCTGTCGCTCGACGAAGAGTGCGCGGTGGCGCACTGCAATCTCGGCGAGGCGTTGATTCGCGCCGGCCGCAGCCCGGAAGCCTCCAGGCATCTCAGCCGAGCGATAGAGCTGGAGCCGGATTTTTCATTCGCCTACAGCAATTTCGGGGCCCTGCTATGTCAGGCCGGCCGTTTTCAGGACGCGGTCCGGGCGTGTCTTGACGCCTTGGAAAACAGCCCCGCCCTGCTGGGGATGGACTTGGCCAGAACGCACGCCATTTTGGGCCAGGCCTATGCAGGGCTTCGTGAGGACGATTTGGCTTGGGAGCATACTCTCAAGGCCAAGCAGCTTGGATTCGCCGACGCGGACCGGATGCTTGAGTATCTACGAAGATTCTCACCGGCTCCAGGATCCGGCCGACGCTAGGCGTGGACCACAGTGGTGGGTTTCGGCGGTCCCGCGCGATTATAGCGGTTCCCAATTGAGTGGCCGATGGAACGCGCGTTTCCATCACCGGCGGGCAAGCCCGCCGGCTAAACGAGGTCCTCGGCCGCATGGTCCACTGAGTCGGGAAGCGGCCTAGATCGCTGAACGCGATTGCTCGTCCTCGCGCGGCAGTTTTGTGGATTCACTGCCCGGGAGAAAATTGCCGGCGGAGGATTCGGCGGCGGCAAGGTCGAGACCGGCGGGCGGCGCGCCGAGCGCCTTGATCCGACGAACGGCGGCCCCGACGGGCCCGCTGAATGCGTAGGCCGCCGCGGCCAGGGCGACGGTCAGTTGGAATTGCACGAGCAGGCCAACGAGGATGACGATCAGGATGACCACGACCTGACGAAAGGGCCGCCTTCCGCGGAGCACGGTGTTGACCAGGTGGACGTACCGGATGCGGCTGACCATGAGGAGGCCGAGGACCATGGCGAACGGCGGCATGAGCAGCTCAAGGAGCCTGGAGGCGGCGGGCGGGGCGAAGTCTTTCAAAAGGTCCTGATGCAAAATGACCAGGCCTATGAGAGCGCAGGCCGCCCCGGGCGTCGGCAACCCGCGGAAACCCATGTGGGCGGCTTCGTCCTCGTCGTTTTCCACGTTGAAACGCGCCAGTCGCAGCGCCGCGCAGCAGACGAACGTCGCGGCCATGACCCATTCGGCCCGCCAGTAGGTGCGCGCGGGCCCGGAAAGCTCCATGACGTTGCCCGGATGAGCGATGCAGAGGACCAGCACGGCCGGGGCGACGCCGAAGCTGACCACGTCAGCCAGCGAGTCCAACTGTGCGCCGAACTCGGTGGTCCGGCGCGTGAATCGGGCGAGCCTGCCGTCGATGGCGTCGAAGGCCATGGCGGCGATGAGCAGGTAGGCGGCGATGGCCAGGAAGGTGGGCAAGAGGCTGTTGATCCGCGCGCTGCCGAAGGTCACCCGGTGGAGGTCCGTCCCCTGGGCCTGAACCGAAAGCATGCAGAGGTAGACGGCCCCGAGTCCGCAGACCAGGTTACCCAGGGTGGCCAGGGCCGGAAGCACCGCGACCGTCTTGAGTACGCGCTGACGGCGGTGGGCCCGCCGCACGTGGCGATCCATCTTTTGTCGGGCGATTCTCATGTCCCTCGGTCCCGTGGGCGGAGGGCCGCGGGCAGCCGGCCGCTTACTGTTTCGATATCAACTGTTCGGTCAGCGCCTTCGCCAGCTTTACCGATTCAGCGATGGGGGCAGCGGTTCGGGTCCGCATCACGACGCTCGATCCGCCTCGGACCCTGTCGTTCACGCGAACGGCGGGCTCCAACCCTCCCGAAACCGGGGCGATAAGTTCGGTTCGGGAACCGAACTTGATCAGCCCCAGACGTTGGCCGCGCGCCACGCGCTCATTCGGACTGACATTGCAGATGATCCGCCGGGCAATGCGCCCAGCGATCTGGCGGATCACAACCGGCCCCGCAGTTCGGCCGTCGGGTTCGATGATGATCGTATTAGATTCGTTCAGCGCGCCGCATTCGGGATGACGAGCATCCAGGAATCGGCCTGGCCGGTGAAATGTCTTCACGACGCGGCCGGCACAGGGCATGCGGTTGATGTGCACGTCGAAGACCGAGAGAAAGATGCCGATGCGGACGGCCGGTCCGTCGATCCCCTCGTAGCCATCCAGCCGCGCCACTTCCGTCACCCTGCCGTCGGCCGGGGCGACCATGACCCCGGACTCGTCGGTGACGGTCCGATGCGGGTCACGGAAGAAGAGCACGATCATGACCCATAGTGCCCAAGCGGCGGCGGCAATCAGCCAGAACGCCGGCAAGACGGAGGCCGCCCAGACAGCGGCGGCGGCCGCGGCGTTGCAGACAATCGTCGCGGCGGCGATCTCGCGTAGTCCTTCGCGGGCAATGGTCATGTGCGATTTCTTCTATGCGTCCGGCTGCCGACCATTATAGCTCCCGCGGCCCGGGCCGCCCGCCGCGATCATGCCCACGCGATCTTATTCATCCGACGGGGCGTTTGCCGGTGCGAGGAGCCCCTTGGCGATGTCGAGTTGCTGATGGACGCCGACAAGGACCAGGACGTCGCCGGCCTCAAGCGTGGCGTCGGGCTGGGGATTTGTGAGCGGCCGGCCCCGACGGACGATGGCGATGATGGTGACGCCGGTTTGAGCCCGTAGGTCCATGTCGCGGATGGTCCGGCCGCAGGCCGGGCTGCGCGGGTCGAGCAGGAAAGTCTGGGTCGCGGTGGACTCGAGCAGCGCCAAGAGGTCCGAGCGATGAGCCGCCGCCGCGGGGCTTCCGCGGAGCATCCCATAGCCACCTGCGCGGATCATGGTGATCTGGGCCTCGATGACGTTATCCGGGATACAGAAGTGCTTGAGCACGTGGGCGAAGATTTCGATTGAAGTCTCGAATTCCTCGGGAATCACCTGATCCGCGCCGAGGCGATAGAGCACTTCCAACTCGCTGATGTAGCGCGTCCGCGCGAGGATATAGAGGTCCCGCGAGGACGCCCGGGCCTGCGCCACGATCCGTCGAGTCGCCTCCAGGTCGTTGATGGCGATGACCAGGGCACGTGCTCCTGACAGGCCGCCGTGCGACAGGATCGACCATCGCGCTGCGTCGCCGACCAGCACGCGGGCTCCTTCCTCGCGGGCCTTGGTCGCCAGGCTGCGATTCATCTCCACGACGCAGAACGGGATGTTGGTGGCCTTGAGGACCTTGGCCAGGTTGTGTCCGTTGAGGCCGAACCCGACGATGACGACATGATCCTTCAAGGCGTGCTCGGCGGGAATCTCAGACGGCTCGGCGCTGCCCGGTCGCAGCAGGCGGGCGATGGCGATGGATGCGCGGGTGGCAATCGGGAAGAACATCGCGCCGATCATCATGGTGCCGACAATATAGGCCGTGAGGAATTGAAGCAGGTCGGGCGGGAGGATGGACAAGCGGTCGGCCTCGCGGGCCAGGACGTAGCCGAACTCGCTGACGGTGCAGAGGCCGATGCCGGCGTAGGCTCCCAGGCGAAGTGGCCAGCCGGAGGCAACCACTGCGCCGGCCGTGAGAAGCGCCTTCACCGCCAAGGTCGCGACGACGGCGAGTCCCAAAATCGGGAGCGCCGGGGCGACGACGGTGAGGTCCACGAGCATCCCCATCGAGATGAAGAAAAGCGCGTTGAATACGTCCCGAAACGGGATGATCTCGGCGATGAGCTGATGTCGCATGTCGGTTTGTGAAAGCAGCAGGCCGGCGATGCAGGCGCCGAAGCCCAGCGACCAGCCGGCCAGACCCGCGAGCCACGCGCCTGCGACGGCCATGACCACGGCAAAGAGCGTGGTCAATTCGCGCCCGCCCCACCGGATCACTTGCTGAAGCACGAACGGCAGGACTCGACGCGCCGCGATGGTCACCAGGGCCAGACCTCCGAAGGCCAGCAGGGCCTCGCGAACAGAAGCCTTCCAATCCGCGCCCTGGACCGGCGCGAAGAGTGGCAAAAAGAGCATCAGGAGAATCACGAACACGTCCTGGAGCAGGAGGATGCCGATCACCAGGACCCCGCCGGGCGATTCGGTCTCACGTCGCTCGGCAAGTTGCTTGAGGACGATCGCCGTGCTGCTGAGGGCGATGGCCGCTGCCGTAATGACCCCCGCGGCCCACGACGTGTTGGACGCCGAGCGGAGGATGATGAAGGCGGCCAGCGCCGTGACGCCGGCTTGAATAGCCGCCGCGCCGAACAGCCTCAATCCACCGCGGAGGAGGGGCTCCGGCGACAGTTCCAGGCCGATGGTGAAGAGCAGCATGACCAGGCCCAACTCGGCAAACTGCTCGACGCCATGCGGCTCGATGAGCTGGAGGCCCGACGGACCGATCGCGATGCCGGCGAAGAGAAACCCAATGACGGACGGCGCCCGCAACACGCGGAAGAGCCATGCGACCAACAGGGCTGCTCCAAGGAGGATGACGGACTGTGCCAGAAAGGCCGTTTCTTGCATGGGCGAGTCGATTCAGACTGGACGGGTCACTAGTCCCTAGAGACTGGGAAGCGCCTGGCCGGGTGGGAGGGCGTTGCCGGAGGTTCCTCGGCGGTTTCTCTCCAGGCGGACCAATTCTGGTAGGCCACGGCCATTTGGAGCGAATAATCCAACGACGGGGCGCCGTCCGCGAAAGGCGCTCCTGCCCGGATGTTGCGAAACCAACGAAGCTTTTCCAGGTTGCTCAGCGTCGCCGGCGAAGGCGTCATGTTTTCCATCTGCGGTGCCTGAGCGGTCGAATGGCATGAGAGGCAGGATGACGCGGGATTGTCGACCGGTCCGTTCAACCGGCCGGCCCAGCCCAGGTGCTGATAGGTGCCGGTGTTGGGATTGATCCAGCCTTGGACGGGTGACTGGCCGGAATCGGGCACAAGCGCCGGGTCGTTTCCCCACATCAATCCCACTGGCGTCAGCCGGTCGAAGGGTGAATCGCCCGGCAAGTCTCCATTGTAGACGAACGTGCCGAAGACCCACCCGGTCAAGTCGTCGTTGTCCGATTCGCGAACGGCGATATCCACCTGCAACAATCGCAGGGTTTGCGGGACGCGACGATTCTGCGCGGGGTCGAACAGGTTGGCCATCCACTCTTTGGAGTTCGTGAGATACGGGACATCCGTTTCGGTCGCCTGGGTAAACAGGAGCTTGATCGACATGGCCCCGTCCTCAAAGGCGGCCTTGGACAGGTCGGGAGCGGCTGGATCGGCCCAAACGCGCCCGATCGTCCACGCCCCTACGTCGTTGTACAGACCCACCGCCAAGTTCTGAAACCGGCGGCTCGTCGATCCTCCTTGGACGAGTTCGCTCAAGCGCCCGACGCGCTCGACCGTGAGGCCGTGGATGAATTCGCGACCCCGCTCGCGCTGCGTTCCCGAGGCCATCCAGGGAGTATGGAACCAAGTCGGGACGGCAAGCTTCGTCGGATCCCAATCGATCTGCTCGGACTCCAGATCGCTACGGCCGTAGTTCAGAACGGCTTGGGCGTAGTGAGCAGGTTGTGTACGGAAATCGAATTGCTTCCAGGGATAGCCTCCCGCGGGCGGCGGCGGCTTCGAAACCGGATAATCATGGCTCAGGTGGAAGATCGGTCCTGACCATCCGGCGGGCACTTCTTCCACGGAATCGCGGAACGCCTCGCCGGCCGCTGAACCCAAGGCGGGCGCGGCGATTCGATCCCGCAGAGTTGATTCTGAGGAGTCAACACGGGGTCGGGCCTGGCAAGAAGCCAGGAGAACGGAGCATGCGACGACAAGCAACGATCGGTGCAAGATGGCGGCGTTCCAATGTGTGTTCGGCATCGGGACCCGGCGAACGGAGGCCATGCCCACGGGCCAAGCGCCCGGTGGAGCCGGGGTAATGCTATCGTGACGTTTCCGAAGCGGCAAGCCAACGGGTCGAAGGCACGGGCCGAGTGCGGTGATTGCAAGGCCGATGGGATCGCCATTATACTCTTGGACACCGGAGTCGGCGGATGCGGGCGCTCCACCTTCGCCGGGGGCCGACACATCTCTTTGCAAAACGGAGTCCTTCCAATGGCCGTCTACAAGCCATATCGACTGACCTGCAAATGCGGCGCGACGGTGGAGGCCCAGATGGCCGAGAGCGTCAACGCCGGCCGCTTTCCGGCTGTAAGGAAGGCGATCCTAGAGCGGCGCTTTCACCGAGCGACGTGTGGGCGATGCGACCGCGTGCTGACGCTCGAACGGCCTTTTTTCTATACGGACCTTCCGCGCGGGGTGATCTACCACGTCCTGCCTCGCCGCGAGCGCCACCATTGGAAGAGCGCGTCGCAGCGGCTGGACCGCGCCGCCGGATTCGTGCCCAATGCAATCCTCGATTCCAAGGGAAGGCAACTCCGTGTCGTGTTCGGCATGGAGGAGTTGCGAGAGAAGTTGGTCGCGCAGGACGCCGGGCTGGACGACCGTCTCCTCGAGCTCCTCAAGGTGCTCCTCGTCTATGAGCACCCGTTTCTCCTGCGCACACGCCGGCTGAACCTGACGCTGGACAGCGCCGGCCGCGAGGAGCTGGGATTCGTCGCCTCTCACGAGCACACGGGACGGATGTACCGTGCTCGGATGCCCCGCTGGATCGTCGAGGGTCTGGCCCAGCGAAAGAACGAGGTCCGGGAATGGGCGCGCAAGGCCCACCCTCGCAATCCCCTGTTCGGGCTGGGCGATCATTGGGTAAGCATGATGCGATGGGCGCCGGTCGTTCCTGCGCTCGATCTGCTGGAGTCATTCGCCAAATCCGTCCGCGAGGGGGAACAGCTCGACGTCGGGTCGCCCGAGTTCAAGCGGATGTTGAGCACCTTGCCCCGCGGCAGCCAACTCCCGGATTGGGCCAAGCGGGACCTGCACACGCTCTTCGGCTACGTCAAGCAACATGGCCCTGCCAAACTCCAGGACGAGTTGTTCGAGATCCGGTTCGGTGTGGAGCTCGAGGACGATTGGGCCCGCAATCAGAACCTCGACGACATCGAAACCCTCTGGCAACTGCTAAAGGACCTGCCCGACACCAATGTCGAGGGAAACACGGCCCTGGATGAGATATTGCTGGAGTCTGGCGGCGGCGGCTGGTACGACCGGGACGTCATCGGGATCGGCTCCGCCGAACTCAGCCATCGAGAACGCTTCGAGGATGTGATGCGTCACGAAGTCGGACACGCCGTCCAGCAGCAGAATGAGCAACTCGTGGGTGATTGGCTCAGGGCTCGATTCGGCTGGCACGTCTTTCAAGCCACCGAGGCCGGCGTAGATGAGTGGGTCGGCTTGATGGGCGGCTGGGGCGGGATTTCCGCGACCCAGCGGCGCGAGGTACGGGGGTATCTTCAGAAAGCTCTGGGCCCCGGCTCAAGTTGGCGCCCGGGCCCGATGCCTGCGGCGCCCGCCGATCACCCGTGGAATGCGGCGGACTTCGGCCCGCGCCTGGCCTACGAACAAACCGGGGCCGATTGGTATCTGCATTACGATGATTGGTACCGCCACGACGGCAAGGCCTTCTTTCTCAATTTCTGGTACGCCCAGCTCATGGCCGTCGATGAAACGACCATCGACCTGATCCACGAGATGCCGGATGACTACGCGGCCATGTCCGATTGGGAGTTCTTCGCCGAACTCTACGCCCTGTACTACGACCTCGACGATCCGAAACGCGGCGTGATTCCCGCCGATGTGGCCGACTGGATGCAGGACAACGTCGGCACCCCAGCGCCTGGTGGCGCTCCCCACGCCACGCGGAGAACTCGAGGCCCCTCCGATCACGTCCGACCGTCTCGGCCGGGAACGGCCCGGCGGCCGTCAGGTGGCGCTTCAACCGGCGGTGGCGCCAACCGTGCGCCGCGGAAGGGGTCTCGCGGACGCCGCGGCAAGCGGTGACGAGCTTAGGCCCGAGCGGCTACTGCTCCACGCCGTAATAGGTGGCGACCGGCGCGGATAGGCGGCTTCGGACCTGCGCGGCGATGGCGTCGAGAGAACTGTCCGGCAGCATCGTCGCGTAAGACTCGGTCGTCTGGCGGGCGATGGTGTAGAGCTGGATCAGCTTGAGCTTGCCCCCCGCTGAAAGAACCTCGCTTAGTCGATCGCAGTAGGCTTCGATCTCCGCACGCGGCGGCTCTTCGTTATGCACCTTCATCCAAAGCGATTGGATGACGATAGGCCGGTCGATGGCTGCGGCCGTGATGTTTTCCATGACGTGGCGCAGGGGATAGTTCGGGCGGTTCACCAATTGGTAGTAGTCCTCCGTGCCGGCGTCGAGCTTGGCCCATATTTCGCCATGGTGCTGGTCGAACAGGCGCAGGGCGGCGGCCACGTTCGGCCGGGTCAAATAACAGGCGTCGGTGATCAGCACCAGCTTGGCGCCGTTAAGCCGCCTGCGAGACTTCGCCTCCGCCGCGATTCGGACGGCTTCCTCGAAATCCGGGAAGGTCGTCGGCTCGCCGTCGCCGCTGAAGGCGATGTCGCGGACGACTCGCCAATCCGCGCCGAGCGCTGCAAACGGCGGGGCGGTGAAGAGGCTGCCGTCCAGGGCCGAGTCCAGCAGGGCGCCCAATTCGTCTCTCATGACGGCCAGGTCCACCTTGCGGACGGTCGGCGGCGTCTTGCGATCCACCTGGCAATAGATGCAGTCGAAGTTGCAGGCCTTGTCCGGATTCAGATTGATGCCGATGGAAATGCCGCCGCTGCGCCGCGAGATCACGGGGTAGCAAAAGACGCCTTCCCGCCACCGCCGGCCGTGTTGACCGAAGGCGAGATTAAGCGGGATCGTGGATTTTTTTTCCATCACCGGCAAGGTCCTTGACGAGCCCGACATGGCTGACTAGACTCGCACCGGACATGATAGGGCGATCGGCCAAGCGTCCGCCATCCGCACGGTGCGGCGCGGGGGCGCTTGAGACGCAGCCTCGGGTCCTAGGCCGCAGCCGACGATGGAAGGATTCTCCGCTTGTAGCTGCCATGCTCCTTGCCCTTAAAAGCCTAATGCAGAAGGATGCCCCGGCCCGAGAGGGCAGTCGGCGGCGCTCCTGTTGGCGATTGCTCTGGGCGGCTGTTCTGCTGCTGCACGCCCCGATTACGATCAACTCGCTGACGCCGCTCTGGCGGGCCGACCTAGCCCATATCAACTGGTCGTCGCTGATCCTGCTGGGGCTGAGTAATCTCTTCTTTGTCGGCGAGATCGCCTTCGCCTACAGCCTGCACATCCTTACCGATCGGAAGCGGGTCATCGCTTTTGTCGTGGTCATCGCGATCCTGCACGGCGGCCTGATCGAGCGGGGGATGCCGCAGCTCCTGCGGGACGCCGATCTGCAATACTTGATGCTCGTGACAGTACCCGTCGCCTTCACCTGGCGTCGCTGGCTTGGTCGACTGGTGGCCGCGTGCCATCGGTTCGCTCGTCTGATTCGCCTGGATGCGCTCCGTCTGTCCGCCCTGTGGCACGCCGCGCGATTGCAGCCGGCTGTGCGCCCTCGGGCGACATTCTGCCCGATCTGTGCCCCACCTCGCGCCCCGCCTGCGCAACCCATCTAACGCCGAGCTCCAACTGGAAAGTGTGGACCAGTCGATGTGTCGCCGCGCCTCCGCGCGCCGTCCTCACATCGCCGGTGAGTGAGCCTCGGCCCGTGCGTGGGTAAATGACCCGTTCCGACAATTGCCGGACAGGCCCTCTGAAAAACCAGACAAAACCAAAAGGGTGTGAGGCCATGCGTTTTTTGATAGGCGCGATCGTCGCCGCGTTGTTTATCAGCGCCCCGGCGGCCGTCGCCGCCACATTCAATCTGCTGACCGGCGTGGACGTCGGTAAGTACCCCGGGACGGCGCGGACCATGAACGCCGTGCCCGGACCCAGCGTGCCCCGCGCGTTCGACGACGGAGACCGGCTGGCGGGAACCGCCGACGTCGGCGACGACATTCAATTCCTGGGCGATGGACAGCCGCTACTGCCCCCCAACCACGTCGGGGCGATGAGCTTCCTGTTTCGCAGGGGAACGGTCCCCGGCTTCGGCCTGTTTCAGCCGATCCAGGGCATCGACTACCTCGGCGGTCCACTCTTGGACCTCGACGGTGATTTGACCAATGGCGTTCGGCGTTTGACGCCCGTCAGCGGACAGACGCCGGTCGAAATCCCCGGCTCGTCTAGTTTCATCGATCTCGCGGTCAACACGGTCGAGGGGACCATCACGCTCAACGACTTCGACGTGACGGGCACGAGCGAAGGCGCCGAGGGATTCGACGCCAGCGTGTCCACGACGGTCACGACCATCGCCGGCACCACGGCGACCGGCGACAAGACCGCACCGATCAACCCGACGATCGACACGCGAGAAGGCACGCTGACGGCTTATTTTGGCGTCGGCGGCGCGCTCGCGGGCGTCTTTCGGGTGGAGGGGCTCGGTTATGAGCTGTGGTACGACTCGGTGTGGAGCGGCTCGTCGTCGGCTTCGCTCCTGGGGACCTTCCAGCACCTCGGGACTATGCGGGGCTGGCTGGTTCTGAGGGACTGCGAGACGGGGCTGTTTCCCACCCTCGGCGGGCAGGGGCTGGGCGCGACGATCTGGGCCGCGGTCGACGAGACGATGATCGGCCTGACCGTGGCGACCGCCGTGACCACCGAGGGCCCTACCGCGACGATCGCCAAGGGCACCTCGTTCAACGATTTCGTGACGGGCGACGACTTCACAGCCGCCGGCAACGGGGGACTGCCTCTGGCCGATTTCGGCGGCGACCTGGGGGCGTACTTCGACGCGGTCATCGTGCCGCAACTGAGCCCCGGCGCCGAGGCGTTCGTTTATCTGGAGTCGGCGGGGGCCGGGGTGAGCAACAGCCCCGACCCGGTCTTCAAGGACACGATCGGCTACGACCTGGTGATCGTCGCCGAGACCACGGCGGCAGTCGTTGCGATTCCCGGTGACATGGACGCGAGCGGCGTCGTCGCCTTGGACGATGCCGGCCCGCTGGTCGACGCCCTTCTCGATCCCGAGGCCCTTTCCGGTTGCGATGTGGTTCGTGCCGACGTGAACGGCGACTCACAGGTGGATGGTCTGGATGTGCAGAGTTTCATTGAGCTGCTTGTTTCATAAGGACAACAACGGGGGATGAGGTGAAAAAATGTCGAATTCCGCGATTGCAACCGTTCGAGTCACGATCCTGGCGCTTTGGCTTTCGGCCTCCTTGGCGAGCGCGGAGCAGTACCTGCTCCTGACCGGCGTAGACGCCGGAAAGTCGCCAGGCACCGGGCGGACCGTTTTTCCATCCGGTCCACCGTCGATCGCCCCCGGAACCTTCTCCGATGGCGACCGGCTGGCGGGAACTTCCGACGCCGGGCCTGAACTCTACTTGGGAACCGGGACGCCGCTGGTCAGTCCGAATCAATACGGAGCGCTGAGCTTCAAGTTCAGGCGCGGGAGCATCCCCCTCGGCGCCGCCGGTCAGCAGCCGATCCTGGCGGTGGACTATCTGGGCGGCCCGCTCCTGGACCTGGACGGCGACCTCTTCAACGGATCGCGGCGGCTGACGCCGATGATCGGCCAAACACCGGTGGAGATCCCGGGGACGGCCGGCAATCTCAAGTTGACTCCGAACCCCGCCGGCGGCACGATCGGCCTGGCCAACTTCGACGCCACGTCGACCAACTCCGGGTTCCCCGGCTTCGGCCCCGGCATTGCCGTAACGGTCAACACACTGGCCGGCACGCAGCCGAACGGCGCGTTGGGCTCGGCCATCAACCCAGTCGTCGACACGCGACAGGGGTCCATGAGCCTGCACGCGCCGCACGTCTGGCGCATCGAGGACTTCGGCTACGAGTTTTGGCAGGACTCGATCGACCCGAATGCGAGCACCGCCTCCAGCCTCGGCACGTTTCAGTACCTCGGTTCGCTGCGCGGATGGCTCATCGAGCGCGACGGGACCGGCAGCTTCCCGAGCCTCGCGGGCCTGGGTCTGGGCTCGACGCAGTGGCCGCTGGTGGACGTGTCGTCGGTGGGGAGCAGCTACGTTCAGTCCGGCGGAGTCCCGCCGATGGCGACCATCACCGACGGACCGGCCGGCGACCTCTTCTCGGCTCCGAACAACGGCGGCCTGGCGATGACCGACTTTGGCGGCGATCTCGGCTCCTATCTGGACAACGTGGTGCTGCCCCTCGTCGATCCGCTCTCCCAGCGCGTGGTGTATCTCGAGTCCGCCGGCTTCGGCATGAACAACAGCTTCGACCCGGTCTTCGGCGACACCACGGGTTATGACGTCGTCCTGATCGCCCAATCCGCGCCGATCCCCGAGCCGGCGACATTTCTCATGGTGATGGCAAGCCTACTGGCCGCAAGACGACGAGCCCGGAAGGCGAATGGGAGATGAACCCAGGACGCAGGAGGATGGCCCGACCATGAACCGCAAGAACGCCTTCACATTGATCGAGCTCCTGGTGGTGGTCAGCATCATCGCCGTGCTGATCGGTCTGTTCCTGCCCGCCTTGAGCGCCGCTCGTCGCCGCGGACAGCAGACCACCTGCCAAACGCGGTTGCACGAGTTGAGCCGGGCAATATGGGCCTACAGCTCGGCTAATGACAACCGCGTTCCCTACGTCCATTCGCCGATGACGAATCAGACATTCGGCGCGCTCAGCGCGCTCTCGGACGCCGAGACCAATCCTTACGACCGTGAGCGGTGGCCCATGTCCATTCAGAACGTGCTCATGCCGCTGTACGTCGGCGAGGACAACCGGCGCATCTTTCAGTGCCCCACCGCGATCAAGGGCTGGCCGCGTTTCGGCGGCGGACTCCAGATGACTTATCGGGACGCGGGCGCCAATCAACCGAACGGCGCGGTCGAGGCCGCGGGAGGATACCTCCGCGAGGCCTTCGGCTTCCTGGATGGGCGGCCCATGGTCGAGCTGCGAGTGCACTTCACCGGCAACTTCGTGACCGACGCTCAGAAGTTTTCCTACACTCGCGGCTCATACCTGCGCGATATGGTGGTCCGAGACGGCACGAGGCTGGTCGGTCCGCACGACGGAGGGATCAACGTGATCAACCGCGAGTTCGGCGTCGAGTTTCGTGACAACAAGACCATCCAGGCTGATCTGAACCCCTTCGGGTCGGGCGTGCAGTTCTGATCGCAAAAACCGGGCGCGGGCATTCAGGCAGGCGGCTTGAATCTCAAGACCATGCGCGCCGGTGGAAAGCGGGCATCGGCGCGGCGTAGGGTCCATTGCCCGAAGCGATCAGGCGGCGACGGGAAATCGCTTAATCGGCGGCTCGGGGTTTCAAGCGACTCCCTGGCATATTGATGCAGCGCGTCGCTGATGGACGAGTCCGGCTCGCCTGCCCTGACAAGCTCCGCATCGGCGAGCCCGAATGAGTGAAGCCCGACCGTATCACAGAGAAAGCTGCCATGCTCCTCGCCGGTGAGCGGAAACCCGCGGAACACCAGGCAAGTGGCCCGCGCGAGGTCCAGGGCCCCGCTCGTCGCGAGGCTCTGTGGTAGACTGGTCGGCGAGACGAGCCGGCGCGATGACGGCCAGTGGATGGCCACGACCGGCGCGAACTCGGCCAGGGCCATCTGGGCGCGGGTGTGAAGCCGAAGGACCTGTTCGCAGGACGGCTCATCGCCTCGCGCGTCGCCATATTTCGGTACGGACGTGCAAATCGCCACCCGGGCCAGGTGCCGCGACGTGTTGCCAAGTGCATCCGGCCAATCCCAACTCTGCGACGCGGCCTCTTCAAGTTCACGCGCGCCGACAGGCGCCGCCTCGTATCGCAGGCGAAGCGAGATTTGCTCCACGCGGAAATCGGCCTCGTCCAACGTCTCTCCGGTTTCGACGGCCTCGATCCGCCGCTCGCCGACCCGCCGCAGCGACGCGAGGAACGCCGCCGGCGCCAGATGCCACGATTCTCGCAGGAGAACATGGCTGGTGAGCATCGGCGGAGAGGGTCCGCGCGTTTCATCCTTCGCGTTTTCGCGGGCCGGTGCCGGAGGTGAAGGATCGAGCGGGGCTGGCCTCGGCAGTTCGACGGCTGGAGGCTTCACGGTTTCGGTCGTCGCTGGCGACGTCGCGGCCCGGCCGCCGGACATCGCAAGCACAATTCGGCGAACGGACTCCAGAAGAATGCCGGCCAGCATGGACACCCAACCCCACAGGCTCTCGTGGCTGAACGCCCAGGCCGCGGCGAAAAGGGCGATCGAAGTCGCAGGCCGGACCAGTCCGCGCCGAGCCTCCAAGCCGCGGGCGATGCCCGAGAGCGCCGACACCAGCCCGACGATCCCCAGGATGACGAAAAGCCACAACACGCGCGCCTCGGGTCTGTAGGGGCTTGGGCGAGGCGACGGTCACGGCTCAGACGCCGCGACCTCGCCTGCGAAATAGATCTCGTCAGGGATGGGAATCAATCTGCCGCTGCGATCGATGCAGGCCAAGGTCGTCTTCGCTTCGCACAAGAGGTCAGGCCCGCGGCTGAGGGTATAGGAATGATCGATTCGGGCCCGGGTCATGCGGTCGATTCGAGTGGTCAGGCGCAGCTCGTCGTCGTAGCGGGCCGGGGCTCGAAAGCGGCATTCAACCTTGGCCACGGCGAAGAGGACCCCGCGGTCCTCGAGGTCTCGATAGCGGAAGCCGGCTAGACGCAGAAGCTCCGTGCGGCCCATCTCGAAGTATTCGAAGTATTTTGAATGGTGGAGATAGCCCATCGGGTCGCTCTCGGCGTAGCGCACGCGAATGGACAGATCGCAGGTAATCGGCGGCCGCTTGGACATTGCCGGTATTTTCCTGGGCCCTGGGCCTGCCGCAAGGGCGCGGTCCTGGGCTCAGGCAAAACGACGGAAGTGCAGTTAGAATGACGGGCGGAGTCCGCACCATGAAGCGCGCGAAAGAGACGGGGTCTGTCGGTGAGGAGATCGTCGGCGAGCCGGCGTTCGAGGAGGACCTGACCGCCGCGATCGAGATCGACCGTCAGATTGAGGCAAGCGGAGGCGACGATGAGGAGGTCGTTCGGAGGATCGAAGCGGGCGAGGAAGAGGAGGGATCGCAGCGGGCGGTGATCAAGATTCGCCGCAGGCTGCCGGGCCGCCGGCTGGACAAGTATTTACACGGCCGATTCAACAAGGTGTCGCGCACGACGATTCAGCGTCTCATCAAACTGGGGGAGATCACCGTCAACACCCGCCCGACGAAGAACAGCTATGAGGTGGAGGCCGGCGACCTGATTGAGATTCGGTTCCCGCCGCCGCCGGTGTACGACGTGACGCCGGAGGACATTCCTCTGAACGTCGTGTACGAGGACGACTTCGTGCTGGCCCTCAACAAACCCGCGGGCATTATCGTGCATCCGGCCTCGCGCACGCAGGGCGGCACGATCGCCAACGCCCTGGCCTATTACTGTCAATCGCTGTCGAGGACGGACGATCCGTTTCGGCCGGGGATCGTGCACCGGCTCGACAAGAACACGACCGGCATCATGATCGTGGCGAAGACCGACGAGGCCCATTGGCGGCTGTCGATGCAATTCGAAGAGCGCACCACGGAGAAGGTCTACCTGGCGATCGTGCACGGCGAGCCGTCGTTCGACGAGGACCTGATCGACGTGCCGATCGGGCAGCATCCGACCGTTCATGACCGATACGTGGCCACCGGCTTCGCGGAGCGGATGGGCGGCAAGTTCGAGAAGAAGCTCTCGAAGTCCGCCGTGACTCGCTACCGGGTGCTCGCCCGCGTGCGAGGCTACAGCCTGGTTGAGCTGCATCCCAAGACGGGGCGGACGCATCAGCTTCGCATTCACCTGTCACACATCGGCCATCCCATCGTGGGCGACCCTTTCTACGGAGGGCGGCATCTGTCCAGGCGCCAGGTATCCGGCCGACCGGAGGACGACAGCGAGCCCTATTTCACCCGCCAATTGCTGCACGCCTTCCGGCTGAAGGTCGAGCATCCCATTCATCGGCGGCCTTTGGAGGTCGAAGCGCCGCTGGCGGCGGACATACTGGAGTTCCTCTCGTTGCTGGGCTACTCGGGCCCCTGCACACGCGGCGAATAGAGCAGTCGGCGGTGGCGGACGACGAAGCGCGCGTTCCGAGCCGCCGACTGTGTCGGCGGTGATGCGGGGCGGGGTCGCGACAGACGCCTCGAAACCGCCTTACCCCGCGCCGAAGAGCGGGTCCTCGCGGAGGCGCTTGAGTAGGTCCCGAACGCGTTCGATGCGATCCCTGCCGAGCGGTCTGCGGCCGTACTGGGCCTCGTAGAACCAGCTCGTCAATCGGGGCAGCTCGGAGAGGTCGCGGTGCTGTTCGGCGATCCGGTCGGCGAATTCCCGCGGGGAGAGGTGGGAAGGCTTGACGTGGCCCTTGCTCGCCAGGAGCAGGAGCAGCCGGTCGTAGAAGCGAGCGTCCGGTCTTCGGACGATGGAGTGGCGATGCTTTCGGCCGATCGTCAGGCGCTCCTTGAGCATCAATGACATGATGCCAAGCGCGCGCAGGATCAGCGCTGCGAGGGCCACGATGAGCACGAGGAGGAGCCAGTAGAGCGCTCGCTGCCACAAGGCGAGTACGTCCGGGCCCCAGAGGATCGTGACGATCATCCCGCCGACGGACTTGGGGCGGTCGCCTGGGTCGGCCAGTTTTTCGAGCCAGTTGCCGACTCGCCCGACGAGGTCGTAGCGATTCTCGGCATCGAAGGCCACGACCATCGAAGACCATTTGAACCAGAGCAGGTCCATCATCCGCCGGCAGCGGGCCCACAGCCCCTCGTCGGCGACGCGACGGCGGACACTCGACGCGGGACTGGGGTCGAACGTCACCCAACCTCGGTCCGGCACATAGACCTCCACCCAGGCGTGGGCGTCCTTGCGACGAAACTGGAAGAATCCGCCGGCCGCGTTGTACTCACCGGCGAAATATCCATTGACGAGTCGTGCCGGGATGCCCACGGCCTGACACATGATGGTCATGGCCGAAGCGAAATACTCGCAATGTCCCACTTTGCTTTCGAATAGGAAATCCCGGACGGGATCGACGTTGGCCCGCCGTCGAGGGCGTCGGAGGCTGTATTCAAAGTCGCTGTCGCTCAGAAAGCCGCGAACCTTCTCGGCGAGGAGGCCCCATTGGTCGGGGTCGGACGGATCGCCGAGGTCCTGGAAGAACGAGGCGGCGAACTCGCGGACCTGCGGATCGATCTGTGACGCGGTGCCTGGTACGGTCTGTCCGAACCAGGCCAGTTCCGCGAGGCGTACGGTTTCGGGAGTCAGGTCCGCGCCGGAGTATACCTTGTAGCGGACGGTGCCATGGGATTGCTCACGGGTCCTGATGGCCCGGTCCGCCATCTCGACGCGGACGCGGCTTACGTCCTGCGAGGAAAAGGCCAGCGGCAAATACATGGCGAAGAGCGTGCCGGAAGAAAGGTCGTCGAGTGACACTTCCTGCTCGATGACCCGTTCGCCGGGCGACATGCGCGCGATCCGGGTGATGGCGGTGGGGGCGTTTTTCGAGAGGATATTGACGGCCCGCGCGCCGACCTTCGTGGGCAGCCAGTTTCCCTGGTTGTACCGATCGAAGGTCATGCCGCGCATGTAGGGTTCCAGGGCCGATGGATCGAAGTCCGTCCCCTCGCAGCTTAGGCGAATCCGCATCACGGGCGTGTCGTCCTCGATCAGGGTCTGGTCGCCGAGTTGAATCTCCGGGGTGAAGCCTGTGACCGCGGCGGGGATGACGCTTTGGATTCGCACGAAGAGCCCCCGCCCCCAGTCCCGCGGCAGAATGAAAAAAACCATTGCCGAAACCATGCAGAGCGTAATGCCGCTGCTAAAGGCCGGCTTCGCCAGGCTCGACCAGGGAGTCACGGGCGGCCTGATGATGACCTGCGGCGCCGCTATCCCCGCCTTGATGAAAGCGGCGTCTCTGCGAGCGGCGACGAGATCGGCCTCACGACGCGCCCAGAAGGACATCAACCAGATCAGGCCGAGCGAGACGTCGATCGCCAGAACGAGCCCGAAGAGCGGACTTCCGCTGGCGAAGGCGCTGATGACGACGAGAAGGAATGAGATCACGACGACGAGGGCCACGTCGCGGTGGCTGCGAAGCTCGAAGAACTTGCAGCAGCAGAGGAAGATCATGAAGTGGGCAAGATCAAGAATGTAGACAGTCGGCTCGTCGCGCGGAGCGAACATTTCAAAGAGCAGAAACGCGCTCGCGGCGAACACGGCGAGGTAGATCACCCAGGGCGGCATGCGCGAGGCGCCGGACGGCAGGGCAAGGACCCTGCTGAGAACGACCGAGAAGATAGCGATCGCACAGATGCCCCAGGACGCCTCGACTTCGATCGCCGGAAGCATGTTGACCAGCGCGAGAATCAAGAGCGGGACGTGCTCCAACTTGTGCCGGTTCATTTGCTCGCCCCGACTGTCGGCGCGGAAGGCGCGGCGACCCCGGAATGGCTCGGCGGCTCAGCCCCTTGCTGTTCTGCAAGCCACTGGCTACCAAAAAGCTCACCAAAGGACTCATTGCCAGGGACGCATATTGCCGTCGGTCCGACATTTCTGGCCAGAAGCCGTGAGGTCGCTCTCAGTTCGTCTGTCTCCCTGGCGGCAAAAAGCAGGCACGAACCGCGCCATCGCGCCGGCCACGAAAGTCGTTGTATGACATCCGCAAGGAAGTCGTCCGGATTGTGGCCGCGGATGGCCAACTCGCGGAGCAGCCTGCGGCGGCGGGGGCGGCCGGCGCCAGGCGGCAGGATGACCGGTGGATCGCCGTTGCAGATCAGCCCGACTCGAACGCCGCGTTCGAGCATGTCGCAGATGACCGTGGCGGCGGCGCTGATGGCGGTCTCCAGATCGTCCGATTGGCCAGGAGAATGCGCATCGGACCGCGTGTCCAAAAAGCACCAAAGTTGCGGATCCCGGGCCTTGGCCATCTCGCGGATCATCAGTTGGCCGGTCTGCGCAGAACGCCGCCAATGGATGCGTCGAGGGTTGTCACCAAGGCGGTACTCGCGGACGCCGTAATATTCTTCGTCACCGCGGGCGCGAGCCAGGGAGAGTCCGCCCTCAATCGCGTTGATGGATTTCGACAAGGTGCTGACGACGTCGGCGGAGAGTCGGCCCAGCGCGGGGAAGACGGTGATCTCGTGGTCTGCGTGGTGTGTCACCGTCTTGCTGAATATGCCAAAGGGAAAGCGCATCCTCAGCCTGATGATGTCAAAGGCGATCCTCCCGCGTCGCAGCGCCACCGCGGGCACGGTGATCGTCAGCGTTTCTCCGGGGCCCACCTTGGCGACATATGCCTCCGGATCGGCCATCCACTGAGCCCCCGCCTCGTCGATCAGATGAATGCCCCGGGCACTTTTCCACGGGCGGGGGTTCGTGACGTGGTAGCGGATTTCCATCGGCTGGCGGGCGAAGGAGAAATCAGGCGCCACGCGGACCACCGAGACCGCGCGGAGTGTCCGCCAGCCGGAGATTGCGTCGACCAAGATTGCTCCCAAGCACATTCCGAAGACGAGCACCAAGAGATTGAGGTTCGCATCAATGGCCGCAAACGCGATCAGGACCGTACCGCAGCAGAAAAGCAGACCGCCGGTGGTCAGACCCATGCCGGTGATTGCGAATCGTTGGCGAGCTGGATTCGTTCGTCGAATGCGAGCCATTGTGCGGATCCGGGCGGCATGTTCGGCGCGCGACGGCGCCCTCGGGCCCTCGCGTTCAGGTCGGCACGGGGAGTTGATCGAGGATGTCCAGCACCACCTGATGGTTTGACCCCATGTGGCCGTCGCGAAGATAGGACTTGCTGACGACTCGATGGGCGAAGACCGACGGGGCCAGGACCTTGAAGTCGTCGGGCACGGCGTAATCCCTGCCCACGAGAAGGGCCGAGGCCCGAGCCGCACGCAACAGGGCCAACGCGCCCCTGGGTGAAACGCCGACCTCGAAGGCATCGTGCCGCCGGGTGGCCTCGACGATGTCCTGCATGTAGTCGAGTAGGCAGTCCTCTACCCGCACCTGGTCGCAGGCATCCTGGAGCACCGCAACGTCGCCGGCCTCCATGACCGGCCGGAGGGCCTCCAAGAGGCCTCGATCGGGCTGCTGGCGGAGAATGAGCCGCTCGTCTTCGCGCGAAGGGTAGCCAATCCGGATACGGAGGATGAAGCGATCGAGCTGATTTTCGGGGAGGAAGTAGGTCCCCTCGAACTCAAAGGGGTTTTGCGTGGCGATGACCATGAAGGGCGGGTCGATGCGGACCGCCTGCCCCTCGACGCTGACCTGGGTCTCGTTCATTACCTCGAGCAGCGCCGACTGGGTTCTCGGAGTGGTTCGATTGATCTCGTCCGCGAGCACGATATTGGCGAAGATCGGGCCGGGCTTGTAGTCGAACATGCCGGTCTTGTCGTTGTAGATGCTGATCCCCAGGATGTCGGAAGGAAGCAGGTCGGGCGTGAGCTGGATGCGAGAGAACCGGCAATCGATGCTCTTGGCCAGCGCCCGGGCCAGGACCGTCTTCCCGACCCCCGGCACGTCCTCAATCAATACGTGGCCTCGCGCCAACAAGCCGATGAGGAGCTGCGAGACCGCCTCGGGCTTGCCGATGAAGACAGATTCGATGTTGGCCCGGAGCTGCTGGACCTTTTCGAGGAGTCCTTCACGATCGGACTGCGTTCGCGGAACCAATGGGCATGCTCCTCGCTCCGGTCGTGAGGGCGGCCACCGCGACGCGACCGGGCTTCCTACTCATTATAGAGGATTGGGGCGCGATTCCCACGCGACGCCCTTGCGTCGTGGAGGCCGGGCATTTCTAGTCCGCGCGGACGCAGCGGCCGACGGCCCAGGCCCTGAGAGCGGCGATTTGTTCGGCCATGGTCACGGACAGCGGCGGCGAGGCCTCAAGCGCGGCGCGCAGCCGAGCCGTGTCGATGTCGGTTTTGGCGGCGAAGGCGTCATGAAGGGCGGAGCAGATCGCCTGCTCAATTTCAGCCCCGCTGTAGCCGCCGGAAGCCTTGGCAAGGTCGTTCAGGTCGAAGGCCTTCGGGTCCCGCTTTCGGGCGGTAAGATGGATTGCGAAGATGTCCTTGCGCACTGCCTCGTCCGGTAGATCGACGAAGAATACCTCGTCGAACCGGCCCTTGCGGAGCAATTCCGGGGGCAGCGCGCCGATGTCGTTGGCCGTGGCCACGAGAAACACCGGGGCCTGGTGCTCCTGCATCCACGTGAGCAGCGAGCCGAACATCCGCTGGGACAGGCCCCCATCCGTGCTGTGGGAGGCGGCGGAGGCAAAGGCCTTTTCTATCTCGTCGATCCATAGGATCACCGGCGCCATGATCTCGACCTGGCGCAGGGCGTCTCGAAGCCGCCGCTCTGATTCTCCGATGAATTTGTCGTACAGGGCGCCGACGTCCAATCGAAACAGCGGCCGGCTCCAGGCCGTGGCGATGGCCTTGGTGCAATAGCTCTTGCCCGCCCCCTGCACCCCGAGCATCAATACTCCGCGCGGAGGGCTGATGCCGAACGCCCTGGCCTCCTCGGAAAGGGCCCGGCGCCGGCGGTGCAGCCACGCCTTGAGATTATGCATGCCGCCGATCTGATCCATCGAGGCCAGCGTCTCGACATATTCCAGCAGGCCGCCCCGGTGAATGATCTGGCGCTTGCGGGTCAGCACGGTGTCCAGGTCCGCCTCGTTGAAGCGGCTGTCCTCGGCGACGGTCTCGATGATGATCTGTCGCACGCGCCGGCGCGGCAGACCCGCCAAGTGGCGGACGAGCAACTGAAAGGTGCCGCGGCTGATCTCGGCGTTGACCGGCCGCTCTCGGTTCTGGGCGCGTAGAGTCTCGCGCACGATCGATTCGAGCTCCTTGTCATCCGGAAAGGAGAGTTCGAATCTCGTCGCCCCGGCGTCCAGGCAAGTCGGCAGCTCGTCGCGATGGTCGATGAAGATCAAGTGGCTGGCGGTGTCCCGGCAATGTCGCGCCAGGTCCCGCGCCAGCCGGAGGATTCTCGCGTCCTTGAGGTGATCGACCAGGTCGAGCAGGACAATGAGAGAGGGATCGGCCTGTTTGGTCAGGTAGAAAAGGGCTCCGGCAGGGTGCTCGGTCTCCGGGATCGGCGGTTGGCCGGCGACCAGGGCATCGCGAATGCCTCCGATGATCGACCACAGCCGACACTGGTATGACAACCGCAGGGCGGCATCGCGCACCAGCCCGACGGCCTCTTCATCCTCCAAGGTGGGAATGAAAATGCAGGGGTAGCGAGCACGAAGGAGCTGCTCCAGCCGCGTCAGGTCGTTCGACTTCACGACCCCATCATGTCCCGGGGCAGGCGTGGAAACAAGCCGGCCTGGCGCGAACCGACGACCGCGCGCCTTCGCCGGTCTCGTCGCGCAAAGAGAAGGCCGACGGATGGTTCTCCGCCGGCCCTCATGCTACACAAGGTTCGCGCGGCCGAAAGTGGCCCGCGAGGCTTCGGTTACATCTTCCTGCTGGTGCCCTTCATCTCGACCTTCTTGTTGAAGCCCCAGCCGTCGTACTCGGTGAAGGTCCATTCCATGGTGTTGGGGTCGAGCATCTTGACGGTTCCCTTGCCGCTTGTGGCGTCGCCGGACATCGGGTCGGTGCCCTTGGTCTTCATCATCCACATGCCGGTGCTGGGGTCCTTCCACATCTCTCCGTGGCCGACCGTGCCCATGCTGTCGAACCAGTAGGATCGGAACTTCTTGGAATTCTTGTCATAGGTGGCGATGGAGATGCCGGTCATCTTGCCCATGTCGCCCATGTCGTATTCCATCTCGCTCATGAGGACGCGGTTGTCGCAAACCCACTTGGCGGTCTCCTTGCCGGTCGTGGTCATCTTCTGCTCGCCCTTGGGGGTATGCATGATCATTTCGCCGGTGCCGTTCCAAGTGCCGGCCCAGTCGTTGAGCTGGTCCAGCTCGGCGGGTCGGGGGGGTGGGCCTTCGGCCATCATGTCGCCGGCAGGCTGCTGGCAGCCCAGAATCAGCGCCAACGAACAGGCGGCAGCGAGGTAAGACATCGTCTTGCGAGGGGTCATTAGAGTTCTCCTTTACGGGGCTATTGAATCGGCCCGCACGGCGCGGGACAGGTCTGCGGGACATTGTAACCCCCCAAGGCCATAGGGGAAGCGGCTTGCCAACCGGGGGCGGTGTGTCACAATCGCCCCCTGTGGATGCAAAAAAAGGCAAAGGACGGCTGGAAGTCGTCCACGGCTCGATGTTCGCCGGCAAGACCGAGCACCTGATCGCCCGCCTCCGACGGGCGACCGCGGACGGTCGGCGGGTGAAGGCCTTTAAGCACGTCATCGACAATCGTTACGACGCCACCCACCTGGTGACCCACACTCAAGACCGGTTTGACGCCGTCCCTGTACCCAGCGCCGCCGCCTTGCTCGAGCAGTCGGCCGATGCCGACGTGGTCGCGATCGATGAGGGGCACTTCTTCAAGGAGGCCCTGGTTCCGGTCGTCGAGGCGCTTCGGGCGCGGGGCGTCAGCGTTCTCATCGCCGGCATTACCCATGATGCCTGGGGCAGGCCCTTCGAACCGATGCCGCGGCTGATCGAAATGGCCGACGAGGTCGTGGTCCGACAGTCGCCCTGCCGTGTTTGCGGCGCGCCGGCCCCTTACACCCAGCGGCTGAGCCGGGTCGATTCACTGCACATGGTCGGGGGCCTCGACGATTACGAACCCCGCTGCGTGGAGCACTTCACCCCACTGCACGATCCTCCGGAGAGTCGGTGAAATGGCCCTGACACGCGGGCTCTGCGGAATCTGCGCTCTGGTCTTGCTCGCCTGGCTGCTTTCCACTGACCGGCGGAGGTTTCCGTGGAAGACCGTCATGGGAGGAATGGCTATGCAATGGATGTTGGCACTGCTGGTGCTCAAGACCGAAACCGGCAGGCTGATCTTCGACGGGCTGGGCCATGTCGTGACCGCGGTCCTGCGCGGAGCGGACGCCGGGGCCAGCTTCGTGTTCGGCCCGCTGGCCGGCGGCGACGCCGGCGTCTGGTGGCCGGCGATCGCGGGCATCAAGATCATGACCACGATCATCATCGTCGCGGTCCTATCTGCGCTGGGCTACCACTATGGCATCCTTCAGCGGATCGTCTCGGCGATGGCGTGGGTCATGACTCGAGCGCTGGGGGTCAGCGGCGCGGAGGCCCTATCCGGCGCGGCGAATGTCTTCCTGGGGCAGACGGAAGCGCCTCTACTCGTTCGACCCTACATTTCGAGCATGACCCGGTCGGAGATCATGGCCCTGATGACCGGCGGGTACGCAACCGTCGCGGCGGGCGTGATGGCCGTGTATGTCGAGCTCTTGGGGCAGGGCGATCCGCAGCGGATGGTGGCGACGGCTCGGCACCTGATGACCGCCTCGCTGATGAGCGCGCCGGCGGCATTCGTCCTGGCCAAGATCATGCTGCCGGAGCGGGACACGTCGCAAACGGCCGGTTCGGTGAAAGTCACCTTTCAGCGTGAGACGCACAGCTTCATCGACGCGGCGACGAGCGGGGCCTCGCAGGGCATGAAGCTGGCCATCAACGTCCTGGCGATGCTCATCGCCTTCGTCGCCCTGATTACCATCGTGGACGTCGGACTGACGGCACTGGGCAAGCTGGCGTTCATGGCCCCGGTGGTCGAGGCGATGGGGCTGGAGGAACTCAACCTCGATGGGCTGTTGGGCCTCCTCTTTGCGCCGATCGCATACCTGATCGGCGCGGACCCTGGCGATATCCGCGCGTTCGGCGGCCTGTTGGGCAAGGCGATGGCGACGAACGAGCTGATCGCTTATTCGAGCCTGGGCGAACTGATGAGAAGCGGCGGGTTGTCGGAGCGATCCGCGGTAATCGCAACCTATTCGCTTTGCGGCTTTGCGAACATCAGCTCGATCGGCATTCAGATCGGCGGCATCGGCAGCCTGGCCCCCGATCGACGAAGCGACCTGGTGCGGCTCGGCCCGCGGGCCATGCTCGCCGGCGCGATGGCCTGTTGGATGACCGGCGACATCGCGGGAATGCTGGTGTGACCCAGGCGCGTCCACACCGTGATGGTCGTGCCCATTCGGCATGCACATGAGTCGAGACCTCGGGCCATCGAGCGACCAAGTCGATCACGCACATTCGAATCTGGAAGTCGATTCATGCGGCCGCTATCGCTGGACCGGCCGGGACTTGGCGCTCGTCCTGCTCGCTTCAGTGGCCAGTCATCTGTATACCGGCATTGAATACGGTCTGCGAGCGCATACGACGCAGCTTCCGCTGGTCCTCAAATTGGACGATCCGGCCTTCTACCCGGGCGACTTCTTTGTCGAATCATTGCAACAATATTGCTCCTACTTCTGGATCGCCGTCGCGGGGCTCGCGAAGCTTGCCTCCGTCAAATGGGTCCTGGTCGCGAGCCATTTCGTTTCGCGATTTCTCTTAGCAGCCGCGGTCTTTGAGATGACCGCCAGACTCGCGCCGCGTGGGCCTGCGCGATTCATGGCTTTGGCCGCCGCGTCGCTGCGGCTCAGGGCGGTCCTCGCCACGGAAGCGCTCTACTCCGGGCTGCCGACCCATACGACCTTCGCGTTTCCATGTCTGGTTTGGGGGATGCTATTCGCATGGCGCGGCCGGGCGATTGTCGCCGGACTGCTCCTCGGCCTGGCGTTCAATCTCAACTTGATGACCGCTGCGCCGGCGGCGCTGGTGGCCGCGGTGGGATTCATCGCCGGCCGACCACGACGAAGTAGTGCCAAGGCATTCGCTGGATTCGCAGTTCTCGTTCTCGCCGCCCTGCCGGCGATCCTTTGGGCCCTCCGTTCGCCAAGCCCCCAGGACCCCGTTGCGTATGCCCGCGTGATACGCGAGACCTTCTGGTGGCATTTCGACCCTTTCGCATGGAGAGGGGCGGTGTGGGCCCAATTCGCGGGACTGTTGTTGATGCTCGCCGTAGGCCTGGCGATGAAGCCCCCCAGCGCGCTCGATCGTCCGATGCTCGGGTCGCTGGCGGCGATCGTCGCAACTTGGATTATCGCGGTCGCCGCAAGCCGCGTGGACCTCCTCGCGCCGCTGCTGCGGTTTCAATTCGCCAGAACTGCCGCCCTGGCGGTGATCATCTCGGTGTCCGTCGCGGCGAGCGCAGCTTGTGCGGCATGGGAACGGCGCAGGCCCGTCGATCTCCTTGCGATTGCGGCGCTTATCGTGGGGCTGGGCCTTGCCCACGGCCGGACGACCGCCGCCGTCCTGGCCTGCGCCGCTGTCGCCGCCGACTTGCGATCGACGCGGGGCATCCTGCGAGCGAGCCGGGCTCGCATTCCGGCGGCGGCCTGCTGGCTGGCTCTTGCGGCCGCCTTGGGGCTCTTCGGACATATGGTCTATCGCCGCGCGCCGGCCGGCGAGCAATCGGGCGTCTTTGTTCGGTCGGCGGAACTACAGTGGCTGGACGTGCAGGAATGGATCGCGCGGAACACGCCGCCCAAGGCGATGCTCGTCGGGCCGGTGCACACCGTCGGCCTTCGGGTGGGAGCCCGCCGATCGCTGTGGTTCGGCTTCGACTACGATGCGATGCTCTGGCGGCCCGACCTGCTGCCGGAGATTCATCGGAGGCATGAGTTGCTTGCTCCAACTGGCCTGGCGGACCATCCGGTTGAGAGAGTCGACTGGGAGCGGCTGTTCGATCTTGCACGCCGAGTGGGGATCGATTTTGCAGTTGTCCCGGCGTCATTGGCCCAATCCCAAAAGAGCGCCTATGAAAACACCCGATGGGCCGTCGTGCCGCTGCGTCCGCCGGACGGCAGCGACAAGCAGGCCCCCGGGGCGGCTAGTCCCCCTTGCCGACTGGAAGGTACAGATGAAGAAGCGAGGCGATAACGCTTTGTTCAGGGGCGTGCTCGCGGCGGTCGTGACGCTCTTCTTGTACTCCGCGGCTTCATGCTTCATGATGGTTCGCTCGCCGTTCTTGGCTTGTCTTGCCTGGCCGTTGGCGCTTGTCGTTGGGGGAGGCGTCGCTTGGCTGAGCTATCGCCGCGACATCATGCTTCGTTGGAAGGAGGAGGGCTGCTGCCTCAAGTGCGGCTACAGTCTGACGGGCAACGTCAGCGGCCGCTGCCCGGAGTGCGGCGCCGCCAAGACCAGCCCCCATGCGAGCGGTGAGAGAGACGACGCTCACTGACCGCGCGCCGCCGCTTGCGGGCGACCCGCCGCGATTGCATGATACGTGCGATGAGCGCCTCCGCACGTGCAGCCGTGATGTCAGCCTTCAACCGCCCCGTGACGGTGCAGGAGTTCCCCTTGCCGGAGCGACTCGGCCCCGGCGAGGTCCTGGTCAAGGTCGAGATGGCCGGTGTCTGCGGGACCGACGTGCATCTGCACAAGGGGCAGCTTCCGGTTCCGCTGCCGCTCATCATGGGCCACGAGACGGTCGGCGTGGTGGCGGACATCGGCGGCGAGGCCAGCGACTGGCTCGGGCAGGCCTTGCAAAAAGGCGACCGCGTTTCCTGGACGGTCGGCATTCCCTGCGGCGAGTGCCGCTACTGTAGGGTGCATCGACTGCCGAGCCGGTGCGCGAATCGCAGGGCCTACGGGGTCAACACCCCATGCGACAAGCGGCCGCATCTGCTCGGCGGCTACGCGGAGTACCATCACCTTCGGGCGGGCACGGCAATCTTCAAGCTGGCCGACGACCTGCCGACCGAGGCCCTCATCGGCGCGGGTTGCGCCCTGGTCACCTGCGTCCACGCCTACGAAAAGATGCCGCTCCAGTGGGCGGAATCGGTGGTGATCCAGGGTTCGGGTCCGGTCGGACTGGCGGCCCTGGCCATCGCCTCCGACGCCGGGGCGCGCCCCATCGTCGTCATCGGTGGCCCAACGGACAGGTTGGCGCGCTGCTCGCGCTTCGGCGCCGACGTCGTTGTCGACATCGACGAGGTGAAAGACCCGGACAAGCGCCGCGGAATCGTCCTGGAGCACACGAACGGCCTTGGGGCCGACGTCGTCGTGGAGTGCGTCGGCCATCCGGCGGCGGTGTCGGAGGGCTGGCACCTGGCCCGCGATGGCGGCCGGTACATGGTCCTCGGACAATACTGCGACGCCGGCCCGATCCCGCTTAATCCGCACATCATCACCAAGAAGGAGTTGGCTTTGTACGGCTCCTACGGTTCGGAACCGCACCACTGGGCGAAGGCCTTGGAGTTTCTGCGGGCCCGGCGGCAGCGGTTTCCATTTCACGAACTCGTCACTCACCGGTTTCGACTCGACCAGGTGAACGAGGCGCTGGACGCGGTGGCCGGCTGGCGCACCGGAAAAGCCGCCATTTGCCCGCACGGTTGACTCGCGCACGCCTCTCATCCTTTTGACTCGCGCGCGGTCGCGGCGTACCTTCGACGATCATGCACACGCCCGAGCTGGAAAGCATGGACCTTTCGGATGGGTATCGCGCGGTCGGCCGATGGTGGCGGCCGGCGCATCCCCGAGGGGTCGTGTTGTACTTTCACGGCATCCAGTCGCATGGCGGCTGGTACGAGGCCTCGGCCTCGCGCCTGGGAGAGCAGGATCTCTTCGTGTTCATGCCGGACCGCAGGGGCAGCGGGCTGAACCGCGACCAACGCGGCCACACGCCCTCCTTGACCCGATGCCTGGGGGACGCGAGGGAGTGTCTCGATGCCGCGCTTCGTGAGTCCGGTCAACAGGCGGTTCATCTGGTCGGGGTCAGTTGGGGCGGGAAGCTCTGCGCCTATTTGGCCGGCTCCGCTCCGGATCGCGTGGCCTCGATGACCCTTGTCGCGCCTGGCATCTTCCCGAGGGTGGACGTATCCCCGTTGGAAAAGATGCGCATCGCACTGTCGATGGTGAATGATCGAACTCGACCTTACGACATTCCGCTGAACGATCCGGGCTTGTTCACCGCGAACCCCGAGCGGATCCGCTTCGTTCAGGAGGACTCGCTCAAGCTGGAACAGGTGACGGCGGGGTTCCTTCTTGCCTCGCGGAGATTGGATCGGATCGCCGCGAGGCTGTCCTTCTCAGAATATCGCGGACCGGTACACCTCATGCTGGCGGGCCGGGACCGGATCATCGACAACCAGCGCACGGCGGCGTGGCTTCGGGATCTGCCCTCGCCGAATCGACGGATCACGACCTACCCGGAAGCCTGCCACACCCTGGAGTTCGAGGACGATCCATCCGCCTTCCTGGACGATCTGTGCCGGGGAATAACGGCCTATTGCGCGCAGGGCGAGTCGGTGAAGGCCGCATTGCCAAATCGCGCGACGCACCCTTAGAATCCTCGCGGCGCGTTCCTTCGGTGCAAACATGTCCCGTCGTCGATACTTGGTCACTGCCGCTCTGCCTTATTCGAACGGGCGGCTTCACGTCGGGCACATCGCCGGCGCCTATCTGCCGGCCGACATCTTCGTGCGTTACCTCCGCTCCAACGGCGACGATGTGAGGTTCATCTGCGGCAGCGACGACAACGGCGTGGCCATCGAAATTTCCGCGCGTCGAGAGGGCGTTTCCCCCACCGAGCTGTCCGCCAAGTACAATCGCCGGCAGGCCGCCGATTTCGCCGGTCTCGGCATCCACTTCGACATCTACGGCGGGACACACCAGCCGACTTTCGTCGAGTTGCACAACCGCCTCAGCCAGGAATTCTTCAAGACCATTCACCAGAACGGCCACTTCGTGAAAAAAGAGACCGAGCAACTCTACGACGCGAAAGTCGCCAGGTTCCTGCCGGATCGCTACGTGAAAGGGACATGCTATCACGCGATGCCCGATGGGCGAAGGTGCGGCAACCCGGCCGCCCTCGGCGATCAATGCGAGCAGTGCGGCAACAGCATCGACCCCCTGAGGCTGGAGAATCCGGTCAGTACGATCACCGGCACCGCTCCCGAGCGTCGTACCACGACGCACTGGTATCTCCAGCTCGACAAATTCCGCGGGGCCCTGGCCGACTGGTTCAGCCTGATCTCGCTGGATTGGCGGCCGATCGTCACCAACTTCGCCCTCGGCTCGATCAAGGCCGGCCTGCCGGAACGGGCCATGACCCGCGACCTGGAGTGGGGCGTGCCGGTCCCGCTCGACGACCCCGAAGCCAAGGGCAAGGTGCTCTACGTGTGGTTCGACGCGCCCATCGGCTACGTCAGCTTCACGGCGGCCCTCTGTCAGGAGCGCGACGGCGACTGGCGAAAGTATCGGGACTGGTGGCAGACCAGCGATTGCAAGATCGTCCACTTCATCGGCGAGGACAATATCGTCTTTCACGCCCTGATCTGGCCCTCGATGCTGCTGGGGACCCAGTTCCTCGCCCGGGAGATCGACGCCCGCGGCAGCACGTTCGTCAGGCCCAAGGAGCAGGGCTTCTATCAATTGCCGTCGAACGTGGTGGCCAACGCCTTCCTGAATATCAAGTTTCCCGGCAAGGAGGAGGAGAAGATCAGCAAGTCGCGCGGCACCGCGGTCTGGATCGAGGAGTATCTGGCGACCTTCGACCCAGACCCCTTGCGGTATTACCTGACCATCAACGCCCCCGAGTCGCAGCGCACCGCGTGGAGCTTCGACGAGTTCATCGAGCGGAACAACTCCGAACTGATCGCCACGCTGGGCAACTTCGTCAACCGCTGGCAGAAGATCGTCACCGAGGATTTCGGCAGGAAGCTCCCAGACGCCAAACGCGCCGAGGATTTGGAACAGCAGCTTCTGGCCGTCATCGGCGCGCTGCCGGGCAAGGTGTCCGAGGACATCGAGGCCACGCGCTTCAAGGCCGGCCTGGCGAGGATCATGGAGGCCTTCCGGGATTGCAATCGCTACATCGACACCCGGGCACCGTGGACCACGCGCAAGAGCGACCGCGACCTCTGCGCCGCGACGGTGCATACCTGCGTCCAGGCGGTGCGGACCCTCGGCGTTTTGCTCGAACCGTTTCTGCCCTTCGCGGCGGAGAAGATTCGCCTCTCGCTCAACGTCGAGCCCGACAAGTGGAAGTGGTCTCATGCCGCCGATCCGCTGCCGGTCGGCCACGCCCTGGGCCCGGCCCCGGAGGTTCTCTTTCGCAAGCTCGATCCGAAAGAGTTTGCCGCGGCGCCTTGACGACTGCCTAGCCCGGCCGCCCTCGGCTATGGTGAACGGAGCACAGCCGGCCCTCGGCGCCGTCATGGTGGGCAGACCGTACGGCCGGCGTTGGGGCCTGGACAGCAGCGGGCGGGCGTGTTAAATGGTCGAAAAATGGTCACCGAAAGGTGATTCCCCGATAGCTCAATGGTAGAGCGAGCGGCTGTTAACCGCTAGGTTGTAGGTTCGAGTCCTACTCGGGGAGATTGGCCTTCTGGGTGTATATTCTGGAAAACGAGTCCGGCCGATTCTATGTCGGCCAGACCGACGACCTCGAAGGCCGCCTGCACAAACACAACACGCCGTCACACGATTTCCCCCAATACTCCCACAAACACGGACCCTGGAAGGTCATTTGGGCCGAGGAGCACCCCACGAGGTCGTCGGCGATTATCCGCGAACGACAGATCAAGTCCATGAAGTCCGCCCGCTGGATTGGGGAGCAGCTTCTGCGCAGGCCCGGCTGTAAATCCCGGCGCGCCGGGATTGTAGGTTCGAGTCCTACTCGGGGAGGTCTTTGAGCCACCGCGAAATGCGGTGGCTTTTTTGTTAACGGCTCGGCGCGGTTCGGCCGCGTCGGGCAGTCGCCACAACTCGGCCAACCATCCGACCTTGCGCCCCGCTCGCCTATTGGTCGCGCTCTCTGTTTTGATCGGTGTATTCGACGCCCCGAACGCGACCCCAAGGTTCTCGTTCGACCCCCCGCCTGGCGCTCTCAAACTCTCTGCCTCTCGCGGTTAGCACCCCGGATTGGTTAACGCGGGGTTACGTTCGCGGGCCGAAGACAGATCGAACCCGTTTTGCGTACATATCAGATAGGCCGTCGCGTTGAGGCGACGCCAGTCATCGACATCTCGCCGGACGACCGGATTCCGCGGACCCAGCCGGCGAGGCAGGCGATGGCCCGCAGCTCACGTCCACGCTGTATATGGACCTGAGCGCCACCGATGGTGGTTGTTGCACACAGGGCATGCGGAGCTCTACGTCCAGCCAGCGACGCGCTTTTCCCAAGCGAGATCGTGCAGTGTTCATCCGGTTTCTGGCCGCACTTTTCGTGCGATTCGCTGCATCCACGCAGGGCTGATCGATGCGCTCGCGCGAGCCACGGCTTGCTTTTCGGGAATGGGAGCAATAATCTGAATAGCGCGGCAAAGGAGAAACCTTAAGGGCGTGCCGGACAATGGGTTACTACACCGAATATCTCGACAGAAAGCTGAATACACAGCAGCTCGCCGATGAGCGAAAGCGGCAACTCAAGAGAATCTCGGAGCTGCGCAGCCGCGACGTTTTCGTGTATGCTGCGGACATCGACAAGGCGAACACGCCGCCAGCGTTGCTTTCTATCGGCTACAGCGACTTGGTTCCGTTTCACGACCAACTCTCGAACCTCAAGGGCTCGAAACTGGACCTAATCCTGGAGACGGGTGGCGGTTCCGGCGAGGTCGCCGAGGACATCGTGCGGAGCCTGCACGAAAAGTACGCAGAAGTTGCTGTCATCGTCCCCGGCTGGGCAAAGAGGGTCAAGTCCCAAAGTTGCTGTAAACACGACGGTCGGAGTTAAGCGGCGACTGCGAGGTGACGCACCTCGAAGCCGTCGGCTCGTCGGGCCTTGATGTATCGTTCCAGTTCCTCTCGCTCCA
>Ga0187893_10002633_pt1 | contig 38909 bp, 36 predicted proteins | sample MA1701074metaG_FD_139574 | JGI IMG/M metagenome (GOLD analysis project Ga0187893, IMG submission 139574) | White microbial mat communities from a basaltic lava cave in the Kipuka Kanohina Cave System on the Island of Hawaii, USA - MA170107-4 metaG ... | reverse complement strand
TCGGCGGCGGCCTGCCACGCGGGCAGCTCTCGGCGATCGTCGGCGCGCGGTCGTCCGGGCGGACGGCGCTGCTGCTGCAGCTCGTTGCGGCAGCAACGCGGCGCGGTGAGATCGCGGCGCTCGTCGACACGTTCGATCAATTTGACGTCGCATCGGCTGCCACAGCTGACATCGATCTGGATCGCCTGCTCTGGATTCGCGGCGCCGGACCATCACCCGATCGCGCGGTCGAACGAGCGCTCAAAGCGCTCAATCTGGTCCTGCAGGCTGGCGGGTTTGGCGTGGTGGCGATCGATCTGGCGGACGCCTCGCCGGCGGCACTGCGCACGATCCCGTTCACGACATGGCTGCGCGTGCAGCGCACCATCGAGGGAAGCGACACCGTCTGCGTCATCGTCGGGCCGCAGCCGCTCGGGCGGAGTGCGGGCGGGCTGACGCTGATGCTCGAGGCGAATCCGCGCTGGCGCTCCTTCCTGACCGGTTTCGATCTCGCGGTGCGTGTGGTCTCGCCGCGCCGGCCAGTGAACGGCCACGTCGCAGTGGGTGTGGACGTCCGGTGAGCGGCCATGGTGGGCGCGCTGTACCTGCTCGGGGGTTCGACGGACGACGTCCTCGCTGTCGCGCATGCATTCACACCGCGGATCGAGATCTGCGGTCCTGGTGATCTTCTCCTCGATCTGAGCGGGCTCTCACGCCTCTTTGGCGATCCGCACGCGCTGGCGCGGGAGCTGCAGCACGCGGCCACGGCGCGTGGGCTGGACGTGGCCGTCGCCGTTGCGGGGACCGGAACGGCCGCGCGTCTCCTGGCAAGAAATAGGCAGCCGCCGCCTCCTGACGTCATCGTCGTCAATCCCGGCACGGAAGCCGCGACCGTCGCGCCGCTGCCACTGACGCTGCTGCCAGCGATCGCCTACGACGAGTTCGGCACCCTCGCACCTTCGGACGCACCGTCGTACCGTCGCACCCTCGCACCCTCGCACGATCTGCTGTCGACATTCCAGAGATGGGGACTGCGGACGCTCGGCGATCTCGCGGCAGTGCCCGCCGACGAGATCGCCGCGCGGCTCGGCACCGACGGGCTGCGGTGGCACCGCCTGGCCGAGGGGCGCGACCTTCGTCCGCTGCATGTCGTCGTGCCGGAGGAGCGGTTCGAGCAGGCGCTCGATCTCGAGTGGCCGATCGAAGCGCTCGAGCCACTGTCGTTCGTGCTCGCCCGGCTGCTGGAGCCGCTGTCGGCGCACCTGGAGCGGCGCGGCCGCGGCGCCGCCGTGCTGCATCTCCGACTGCATCTGGTGACGCGCGCCGTGCACGAGCGGTCACTGGAGCTGCCAGCGCCGATGCGCGACGCGCGGACGTTGCGCACGCTGCTCCTGCTCGATCTCGAATCGCATCCTGCGCCGGCGGCGATCGACCGCGTCGTGGTGACGGTGGAGCCGACACCCGCGCGGGTGCTGCAGTTCTCGCTGCTCCAGCGGCCGCTGCCGTCGCCCGAGCAGCTGTCGACGCTGATGGCGCGGCTCTCGGCGCTGATGGGGGAGGGGCGGTGCGGATCACCGGCCGAGGCCGATTCGTGGAGGCCTGGAGCCTGTGAGATGAAAGCCTTCGAGCCCCGTGAGACGCGCGCTGTTCACCCCTACGAAACATCGAGGCACCGAGGCGCCCCCTATTCTCCTGTGCTCGCGCTCCGGCGGTTCCGATTTCCTGTCGCTGCCCGCGTCCGCGTCGAGAACGACCGGCCGATCCGCGTCTCGATCGATCGACGTGGATGGAGCGGCGGACACGTCGAACGGTACGCAGGACCATGGCGCACCTCCGGTGACTGGTGGATCGAACCTGACCCTCGAACCACCGGATCCCGGAGCCTGACCGGATCCCGGATCCCGGATCCCGCATCCCGGATTGAGTGGGATCGCGATGAATGGGATGTGACGCTCGGCGACGGCGCCACGTATCGGATCTTCCGCGATCGCGCAACCGGCGCCTGGTTCCTCGAAGGGGTCTATGACTGAGGCCTTCTGCATATGTACATCGAGCTCCATTGTGCGTCGGCCTTCAGCTTTCTCCGGGGCGCGTCGCTTCCCGAAACGCTCGTCGAGCGCGCGGCGGTGCTCGGCTATCCGGCGTTGGCGCTCCTCGACGCCGACGGCGTCTATGGCGCGCCGCGGTTTTACAAGGCGGCGCAGAAAGCCGGCTTGAAGGCCATCGTCGGCGCTGAACTGACGATTGTTCAGGGATCCGGAAGCCGAGAGGCGGGGTCCGAACCTCGCACCACGAACCACCGGCTCCCGGCTCCCGGCTCCCGGCTGCCGGCAACATGGTCACTCCCAGTGCTCGTCGCGTCGCCGGAGGGCTATCGCCATCTCTGCCGGCTCATCACACAGATGAAAATGCGGGCGCCTAAAGGAGAAGGCGCGCTGGCGCTCGAGGAACTCGAGGGATCGACAGCGGGCCTCGTCGCGCTCGGAGGCCGGGCCCTCCTCGATGCGCACCACTACGGCGTTGGCGGCATGCTCGATCGGCTGGTGGGAGTCTTCGGACGCGGGAACGTCTATGTCGAGCTCCAGCGGCATCTCTGCCGGGACGAGGAGGCCGACAACGCCACGCTCGACACGCTCGCGCGCGCGTTTCGCGTACCGGTCGTCGCCACTAACGGGGTGCGGTTCGCCGAGCCGGCCGACCGTCCGCTCTTCGACGTGCTGACGTGCGTGCGGTACGGCACGACGCTCGACCGCGCCGGGCGGCAGCTCGCGCGGAACGCCGAGCGGTATCTCAAGTCGCCCGAGGCGATGGCGGCGCTCTTCGCGGATCGGCCGGACGCGGTGGCGGCGACGACGGCGCTGACCGAGCGGCTCGAGTACACGATGGCGGATCTCGGCTATCGCTTTCCAACCTACCCCGTTCCGGCGGGTGAAACCGAGATGTCGTTCCTGCGCCACATCACCGAGGTGGGCGCGCGCGAACGCTATCGGCCGTATCACGACAAAGCGCGCGCGCAGATTGCCCGCGAGCTCGATCTGATCGAGAAGCTCGACCTCGCCGGCTACTTCCTGATCGTGTGGGACATCGTCAATTACGCGCGGCAACAGCACATTCTCGTGCAGGGGCGCGGGTCGGCGGCGAACAGCGCCGTCTGCTACAGCCTGGGCATCACGGCGGTCGATCCGATTGCGATGGAGCTGCTGTTCGAACGCTTCCTCTCGGAGGAGCGCGGCGAGTGGCCCGACATCGACCTGGATCTGCCGAGCGGCGATCGCCGCGAGAAAGTGATCCAGCACGTGTACGAGAAGTACGGACGCCTCGGCGCTGCCATGACCGCCAACGTGATCACCTATCGGGGTCGCAGCGCCGCGCGGGAGGTAGGGAAGGCGCTTGCGCTCGATGACGAGGCGATCGACCGGCTTGCGAAGGTGATGAACCATTTCGAGTTCACCGATCCGAACGAGACGCTCGGGCGGAATCTCGCCTCGGTCGGGGTGTCGCTGGACGCACCGCGGATGCGGACGTTTGCCGAGCTCTGGTTCCGCATCCAGGACCTGCCGCGGCATCTGGGCCAGCATTCCGGCGGCATGGTCGTCTGCCAGGGCGCGCTCGATGCCGTGGTGCCGCTCGAGCCCGCCACCATGCCCGGCCGCGTCGTCGTGCAATGGGACAAGGACGACTGCGCCGCCATGGGGATCGTCAAGGTGGACCTGCTTGGGCTCGGGATGATGGCCGTGCTGCAGGACGCCATTGAGCTGGTGAATACGGGGTCGGGAGTCGACCCCGTTTTCGATCTCGCGCATCTTCCTCCAGACGATCCCCAGGTGTACGACCTGCTGCAGAAGGCCGACACGGTCGGCGTCTTCCAGGTGGAGTCGCGCGCGCAGATGGCCACGCTTCCGCGCCTCAAGCCGACGCGCTTTTACGACCTCGTCGTCGAGGTCGCGATCATCCGCCCCGGCCCGATCGTCGGCCACATGGTGCACCCGTATCTGAATCGCCGCGCCGGGCGCGAGCCGGTGGTGCCGCTGCACCCGTCCCTCGAGCCGGTACTCGCGCGCACTCTCGGCGTCCCGCTCTTCCAGGAACAGCTGCTGCGGATGGCGATGGTGGCCGCCGGGTTCACCGGCGGGCAGGCCGAGGAACTGCGCCGCGCAATGGGCTTCAAGCGGTCCGAGCAGCGGATGCGCCAGATTGAGGTGCAGCTGCGCGAGGGAATGGCGAAAAAGGGGATTACCGGCGAAACGGCGGAGCGCATCATCACGTCGATCACGTCGTTCGCGCTCTACGGGTTTCCCGAGTCGCACGCAGCGAGCTTCGCGCTGCTCGCGTATGCCAGCGCGTACCTGAAGGTCCACTATCCGGCGGCGTTTTACACGGCGCTCCTCAACAACCAGCCGATGGGGTTCTACCACCCCGCGACGCTCGTCAAGGACGCACAGCGCCGCGGCGTCCGGTTTCACCCGATCGACGTGCAGCAGTCGGACTGGTTCTGCCGCATCGAGGAAGACGGCGCGATTCGGCTCGGCTTGATGTACGTGAACGGACTGCGCAAGGAGATCGGACACGCGATTGCCGCGTTCGACAAGCAGTCGTACCTAGCGTCCGGCTTTAGCCGGACCGACAGCCGGCCCGGGTGTCCAAAGTGTGGCTCCGACGATGATTCGATGATCGAGACCGTCCGTAACGGCACGTACTTCTGCAACACGTGTGCACACGAGTGGACGGTCGAGGCGAAGGCGATCGGGCGGTTCACGTCGATCGAGGATGTCGTGCGCCGTACCGGCCTGCGGCGCGACGAGCTGATGACGCTGGCCGACATCGGTGCGTTGAATGCCTTCACCAACGAGCGCCGCAGCGCGCTCTGGCAGGTGGAGCGCGTCGTCCGTCCGGCGGGGGAGCTGTTCGAAGCACGAGCAGAGGAAGCATGTGGCGCCTCACCGCTGATGCCGATGACAGCCGGCGAGCGCCTCCAGGCCGACTACGCCGGCATGGGCCTGACGATTGGGCCGCACCCCATGGCGCTCCGCCGCGACGAGATGGCGCTGCGCGGCGTGCTGCGCGCGTGCGACCTGCCGCAGGCGCGCGACGGCCGGCGCGTGCGCGTCGCGGGCATGGTCATCACCCGCCAGCGTCCCGGCACCGCGAAAGGATTCGTGTTCCTGACGCTCGAGGACGAGACCGGGATCTCGAACGTCATCATCCGGCCCGATCTGTTCGATCGCGCACGGATGGTCGTCCTCCGGCAGCCGTTTCTCCTCGTGGAAGGGGTGCTGCAGCACCAGGACGGCGTGCTGTCGATCCGGGCCGAGCGTCTGCAGGGGATCGAGGGCGCCGCCTCGGTCGACGCCCACGACTTCTACTGATCCCGGATCCGAAGCTATCGTGTCCCGCTCGGACCTGCCTCCGGGAGGTCGTTGCGCACGATCTTCCCGCCCTTCATGACGAACCTGACCCGCTGCAACTCGGTGATGTCGGCGACTGGATCGCCGGAGACGGCAACGACGTCGGCGAATTTGCCTTTGGTGATCGACCCGATGTCGTTCTGCCATCCCAGGACCTCGGCGCTGACGATCGTCCCGGCCTGGATCGCGCGGACCGATCCCATGCCGGCGCGCTTGGCGAGCCACTCGAACTCGAGCGCCTGAATCCCGTGGACGAGCGTCGTCCCGTCGGCGCCGCTGCCGGTCACGATCTTGAGCCCCTTGGTCTGGGCCGCAGTCCGCACCGCCCGCTCGAAGATCGGAATCATGCGGAACTTGCCGCCAGTGTTCTTCGCATCGTTGTCGTCCATGTAGGGCTCGGTGTAGCGGACGAACGTCGGGTCGTAGGCCAGCCCTTTCTGCGCCATCGCGTCGAGCTGCGCCTGCGTCAGTCCGTATCCGTGCTCGACGACGTCGCAGCCGGCAGTGATGCTGTACTCGAGCCCAGTGCCGCCGAAGCTGTGGCAGGCCGTCTTCTTGCCGTGCCGGTGGGACTCGTCGACGAGCGCCTGCAGGACCGGCAGCGGATAGTTGAGGACGTACTGCGCCTCGCCGGTCGCGGTGAACGAATAGCCGCCCGTCGGGTACAGCTTGATCCAGTCGACGCCGCGCTCGACGTGCTCGCGCACGGCGGCCCGCGCCTCCTCTTCGGACCGGACGCGAATCGCGTCGAGCGGATTGGCGGGCGCCCCGGGCTTCTCCTCCCACCGGATGCCGCGGCCGGCGACCTGGAAGCGCGGCCCATCGATCTCACCTCGGTTGATCGCCTCGCGGACGTCGACGTCGGCATAGCCATTCGCGTGCGAGGTCATGTCGCGCGCCGCAGTAAAGCCGGCGCGCAGCGTCGCCTGCGCGTTGCTGATGCCGATGAGCATCATGCGCTCGGTCGACTGGCCCGCACGGCGCGTGTCGAACATGTGCGTGTGCATGTCGACGAGGCCGGGCACCACAGTGGCGCGGCTGAGATCGATCACCGTCGCGCCCTGCGGAATGCGGACCTGGCCATCGGCACCCACCTCCGTGATGCGCTCGCCGGTGACGAGGATGACCTGCTTCGCCAGCATCTGGCCGCTTACGCTGTCGAAGAGGCGTCCCGCGCGGATGGCGTAGGTACGCGCGGCGGGCGGGCACTGGATGGCGCCGCCGTCGGGCCGGACGCAGGGCCGTTCGCCGGCGAAGCGCCACGGCTCCGGCGCGCGCGTCGGCGCCGGCGTCGCGGGCGCCTGCGCGGAAAGTTGCGTCATTCCCGCCAAAGCACTCATCAACGCGATCGCGACGGGCGCTGTCAACACCGCGGTTCGACGAATCATCGTTGCCCTCCCTTCGCTAGCCGCGCCGATTTTGCCACAACGGAGCGCGCCAGTGCGCGAGGTGCCGGCGGCGGCGATGGCCAGTGGTTCTTCGGGCACCGTTTGTGGCGGGTGAGAAGGACCCGGCCCGCGACGCCTCGCGTGGATCCGGAGGCAGTCCCATTCGCGTCATCAGCGTGATGAATCGTGGCTGTGTCCGGAGCTCGTCGAGGAGACCATAACGAAAGATCTCATACGGACCAAGACGGCTGCCGGTGGACAGAGGCACGGACCGGCGAGATTATAGCGACGGTTGCAGCTGAGGCCCACCCTTCACCGCGTCTCGTCCCCGTGGGGTTTCGCGATCGTGCTTGGTGTGCTGTCGCTCGCCCTCCACCGCGATCTGTTACCCCGTATCACGTCCGCGGTTCCCAGCGACCTCGGCGATCCGCTGCTCAACATGTGGATTCTCTGGTGGAACGCGTGGACGGTGCCGTTCACGGCTGCATACTGGAACGCCCCGGCATTTGCACCGGCGCCGTACACGCTGGCGCTGTCCGAGACGCTGCTCGGCCTCACGTGGCTCACGACGCCGCTGCAGTGGGTCGGCGCGTCGCCGGTCGTCGCCTACAACGTGCTCGTGCTCGCGACGCCGATGCTCAACGGCCTGAGCATGTACTGGCTGTGCCGCACGTTGACCGAGCGCTGCGATGCAGCCGTCATCGGCGGGTTGGCATACGCGTTCGCCCCGTACCACGCAAGCCAGCTGGGTCACGTCCAGACGCAGGCGATGTTCTGGATGCCGGTGGCGCTCGTGGGTCTCCATCGGTATTGGGACACCGGCGACCGCCGGTGGCTCGTCTGCCTGGCCGGGGCGACGGCGCTCAACGGGCTGACCTGCGGCTATTTCCTGCTGTACTTCGCGGTGTTGCTGGGATTGGCGATCGTATGGCTGACCGTCGCCTTCCGCAGCATCCGGAAGCTGGGCGAGGTCGCGGCGGCGCTTGCCGCTGCCGCGTTGGCACTTGCACCGGTCATCGTGGTCTATCGGCGCGTCAGGAGCGGGTGGAATCTCCAGCGGCCGTTCTTTGAAGTCGACAGCTTCGGCGCCGATCTGCTCTTGCTCGGGGTTGGATACGATCGGCTCTCGTGGTGGCCGGTCAGCCATGCCGAATCGCAGCTGCCAGGTGCTTTCTACCCGCAGTATCCAGGCATCGTGATCGCGCTGCTCGTGGTCGCGGCCGCCGCCATCGCGCTGCGTCGCCCGCGCGAGCGGGCACGGCGGTTCGTTGGCCTCTACGCCGCGGGCGCTGCGGTCGCAGTTGTGCTCGCGCTCGGCCCGACGGCTCGGATTGGCGGCGAGGCTGTCTGGCGCCCGGCGCCGTTTGCGTGGTTGATGGCGCTACCGGGCTTCGACGCGACGCGGGTCCCGGCGCTCTTCGGCGCGATCACGGCGCTGTGTCTTGCCGTCCTGGCCGCGTGGGCTGTTGCCACGCTGATTCGGGGGCACACGCCGGCATCGCGGGCCCTCCTTGTCGCGATCGGTGTCGGCATTGTTGCCGACGGATGGGCCGTCGTGCCCGTGGTGGATGTCCCGCCGTCGATTCGCGTCCCGCTCACGGGCGACCTCGTCGTGGAGCTGCCGCGTCGCGATCACACCGACGACGTGGCGGCGATGTACCGGGGAATGGCGCATGGACGTCCCGTGGTCAACGGCTACAGCGGCTACAGTCCCCCGCACTGGGCGTTGCTCGCCGTGGATCTCGACGTCGCCTGCTACGAGTCGCTCGACGCGGTGCGCCGCGGGCGCGCGCTCGACGTGGTGATTTGGATCGGCACCGATCGGGCGCGTCGGATGGACGCGACGTTCCTGAAGCGGTGGGGCGGCGCAGTCCGCGAGGCGTTCGCGGGGACGATCGTGTATCACCTCCCACGCGAGCCGGGCGCTCCGTCGGCGCGTACAGTCGATCCCGAGATCGATTTGAGCACTCACTGCGCGGAGAGTCGACCGAGGTAACCGGGGGGCCGGATCCCGTTATGATTGGTTTCCTTCGATGCCTCTGCGTCTCGCATTCCTCGGCTGCGGCTTCATCACGCGCGTCCACAGCCGGCACCTGCGCGCGCTCAGGGGCGACATCGTCTGCAGCTACGCGAGCCGCGACCGCGCGAAGGCGGAGGCATTCCGTCGCCAGTTCCGCGGCGAGGCCGCGTATGCAAGCTACACCGCGGCGCTCGAAGATGCGCGCATCGATGCCGTCGTCGTTGCCGTGCCGCCACGCTATCACGGCGAGCTGACGCTGCAGGCGCTTGCGGCGGGGAAGCACGTGCTGGTCGAGAAGCCCGCGTTCTGCCGCCTCACGGAATACCGCGCCGCGGTGGAGGCGCGCAACCGCACGGGTCGTGTCGTGCTCGTGGGCGAGAACGATCACTACAGGCCGCTGGCCGTGTGCCTGCGACGGCTCCTCAGCGGGGGCGCGATCGGCGAGATGGTCTTCGCCTACTTCGCAACGATCGTCAAGCGGCTGAAGGCGGCCGACGACTGGCGCAACGACGAAGACGTCGCGGGTGGCGATGCGTTCTTCGAGGAAGGCATCCACTGGCTCCATTTCGCCGGCAGCCTCGGTCCGCGCATCACCATGGCGCACGGGTACCGGCCGTCGGTGTCGCGCGACGGACCCGACCGGCGCGTCAAGAGCATGCTCGTGGCCTTCCGCTACGACAACGAGGCGGTTGGCTCGCTGTACTACTCGCGTGAGATTCCATCGCTGCTCCGGGGCCTGCGCCTGTCGAAGCTGTACGGCCGCGCGGGGATCATCACGTTCGAGTCGAACGGGCTCTTCGTCCTCGCGCGCGGAAACGGACGGCCGCGCCTGCTGCTGCCCGGCGTGCGCGACATTCGCGGTTATCAGGCGATGTACCGCGACTTCCTTCGCGCCATCCGCACCGGCAGCGTGCCCGGCATGAGCCTGGAGCGCGCGATGGACGACCAGCGGCTCATGGACCAGATCTACGAGAGCGTCGAGCGGAGCGGCGCGGTCGCGGTCGGCTAGCCCGCGCATGATGGCCGGCATGCGACGCGAGCGTTACGACATCGTCATCATCGGCACGGGCGCCGGTGGCGGCACCATGGCGCATGCGCTGGCGGATTCGCCGGCACGCATTCTCGTGCTTGAACGCGGCGACGTCATTCCCCAGGAGACGGAGAACTGGGATCCGGAGGCCGTCTGGAAGCACCTCCGCTACCGGGTGCCCGAGCACTGGATCGATCGCGCCGGCCGCGCATTCCAGCCGTACACCCATTACTGCGTCGGCGGCAACACGAAGTTCTGGGGCAGCGTGCTGTATCGCCTGCGGCGCGAGGATTTCGAGGCAATCGAGCACGTCGATGGCGTCTCGCCGGCGTGGCCGATCGGGTACGAGACGCTCGAGCCGTACTACGAACGTGCCGAGCGTCTGTACCACGTGCGCGGGCAGCATGGGGTCGACCCGTCCGAAGCGCCGCGGCGCCCGTTCCCGTACACCGCCGTCCCGCACGAGCCGGTGATGGCGGAACTCGTCGAGCGGCTGCGCGGTCTCGGGCTGCGGCCCTCGCCGTTGCCGCTCGGCCTGCTGCGTCCCGGCGAGCACAACGGCTGCGTCCTCTGCAACACCTGCAACTCGTTTCCATGCCGCGTGCGGGCGAAGAGCGACGCGGAAATCTGCTGCGTCGAGCCCGCCGCTGGACGGCCGAACGTCACGCTCTGGACCGGCGCGTTCGCGGAGCGGCTGCACACCGATCCGTCGGGGCGGAAGGTCGAGGCGGTCGAGGTGCGGCGCAACGGCGAGCACGTGCGCATCGAGGCGCCGCTCGTGATCGTCTCGTGCGGGGCGGTGAACTCGGCGGCGCTGCTGCTGCGGTCCGCGAGCGACACGCATCCAGATGGCCTGGCGAACTCCTCGGGCCTGGTTGGTCGCCGCTATATGGCGCACCTGGCGACGATGATGCAGGGGTTCCATCCGTTTCGGCGGAACCACACGGTCTTTCAGAAGACGGTCGCGATCAACGACTTCTATCTGCACGGGCCCGATGGCGGGTATCCGCTGGGACAGATCCAGTCGCAGGGACGAACGCACGGCGTGATGGCGCAGACCGTGGCGCCCTGGATTCCGCGCTGGGCGTACGACGCCTGGGTCGCTCGCGGCGTCGACTGGCTCGCGATCTCCGAAGACCTGCCGTGCGACGACAACCGCGTCACCCTTGACCGTGAGGGCCGCATCCGGCTGCAGTACCAGCCGAACAACCTGCGCGCGCACGGCCGGCTCGTCGCCGAAATGAAACGGATCCTGCGGCGGCTCGGCTTCTGGGTCGTCGTGGCCCACTCGCACCGCGACCGCAATACGACGCACCAGTGCGGCACGCTCTGCTTCGGCACCGACCCACGCGCCTCGGTCCTCGATCCCTACTGCCGAGCGCATGACGTCGACAACCTGTTCGTGGTTGATGCGTCGTTCTTTCCTTCGTCTGCGGCCGTCAACCCGGGCCTGACGATTGTCGCGCAGGCGCTGCGGGCGGCGGATCACATCAAGGACACGTTTCTCGATTAGGAGCACGCTGAGGTGAAAGCGCGATCCTTCAGTCACGTCGGCATCACCGTGTCGGACTTCAACCGCGCGGTCCGCTTTTACTGGGACGTGTTCCGTTGTCCCCTCGTCGGTGTCGCCGACACGCCGCCCGAACGCGTGCGGACGTTCTTCAACGTGCAGGGTGACGCGCCGCGCTGCAAGATCGGCTGGCTTCGAATCCCCGGCGGTGGCGTCATCGAGATCTTCGAGTTCGAGCCGCAACTCCCACCGTCCACGATTCCATGGAACCGCGTCGGGCTGACGCATTTCTCGCTGAACGTGCGGAACACGCACCGCTGGTACGAGTACCTGCGGCGCAAAGGGGTCGACTGCGTCAGTCCGCCGGAACGTTCGCCGCGCGGGCACTGGTTCTTCTTCGCCCGCGACATGGACGGCAACCTCATCGAGATGATGGACCTCGGCTACATGCATTACGTGCTGCAGTGGCTCGGGCCGCTCGGAGGCGTCATTTTCAGAAAAGGGATGTACCGGAAATACTACGAGTAAGGCAGAAGGCTCATCGCGGAAGGCACATTCAAGGCTCAACCCGTTGCGACTTCGAATCGGTATCGATCTCGGCGGGACCAAAATCGAAGGCATCGCGCTCGACGGCAGCCGTGAGCTCGCCCGTATGCGTGTCGACACGCCGCGCGACGACTACACCGCCACTGTTGAAGCGGTCGTACGGCTGGTGCGTGCCCTGGAGGCGCGGGGGGGAACCGGCGCGTCGGTCGGCGTCGGCATTCCGGGGACGACGTCGCCGGCGACGGGCCTGGTCAAGAACGCGAACTCGGTCTGGCTGATCGGGCGACCGCTGCTCGCCGATCTCGAACAACGGCTCGGCCGGCGCGTGCGCATTGCGAACGACGCGAACTGTTTTGCCGTATCGGAGGCGGCCGACGGCGCGGCGGGCGGCGCAGAGGTCGTCTTCGGGGTCATCCTCGGGACCGGCACGGGCGGCGGCATCGTCGTCCGCGGTCGGGTCGTGGTCGGTCTCAACGCGGTCGCGGGCGAGTGGGGACACAACCCGCTGCCGTGGCCGCGCGACGAAGAGCGGGCGGGCCCGGCGTGCTACTGCGGACGCTCCGGGTGCATCGAAACATTCCTGTCAGGGCCGGGGCTGCAGGAAGACTACGCACGCCACGCGGGGCAGCCGCGTACACCGTCGGACATCGTCGGGCGGGCGGTCGCCGGCGAGCGCGCCGCCGCCGCGGCGCTGGACCGATACGAGGACCGGCTGGCACGTGGGCTCGCCTCGGTCATCAACGTGCTCGATCCGGACGTGATCGTGTTGGGTGGCGGTCTCTCGAATATCGATCGGCTGTATGCGAACGTCCCGCGTCTGTGGGCGCCGTACGTGTTCTCGGACACGGTCGCGACGCGGCTCGTGAAGGCGCAGCACGGCGATTCGAGCGGCGTGCGGGGCGCGGCATGGCTGTGGGAGGGCTAGCAGCCCGTGGTGAAAGTCTGAATCTGGCTGTTCTACTTGGCCCTCGGTGTGATGACTTGGCTCACCAATCGCGTCGTCATCCCGGGAGCGACCAATGTGAGGAGGTCTTGATCAAGCAAACGCCCGCGTGCCACCCGGCGGCAGGTTCCAGCGTTACCGGCGAGCGGTAGCCACTGAACCTATGAAGCCGCCGACGATGCTCACAAAGTCATCGGGATGCGTCAGGTGCGGCACATGCCCAGCGCCATTGAATGTGTGTCGCCGCGCATGTGGAAGGGTCTCCCCGATCTTGTCGAGAATCGTTCCGAAGAACGCCGGGCTCTGGTCTCCACGCGAGATCAGCGCCGGTCGGTCGAACGCCGCGAGACGTCCGAGGTCCAACACAAATGCACCCTGCTCGTTCATCTCGTCCAACCACGTCGGTGCATTGAACACGAACGTCTGCCGCATCTCAGGCGGGAGTTTTTCCCACATGCCTGGTCCAAGTGCGACGGTCTCGACGAACTGCTGTGCGCCCAGCTCCGTCCTGCCCGATTGCAGCGTGGCGACGACAGCCTCAATCCTTTGTTGAACCGCAGGCAGCCCGGGGTCGTTTCCGAGGAGCCCTACGAGGGGCGGCTCGTGAACAGTCAGACTTGCGAACAGATCCGGCCGCGCCACCGCCAGCTTCAGGACGATCGACGCGCCGAAAGAGTTTCCGACGATGTGCGCGGGCGCAACGTGCTGAGCCGTCATGAGCAGAGCGAGATCCGCGACATCCTCGTCAATGCTTCCTTGGCTCGCAACCCGCTCGCTCTGGCTGTGCCCGCGCCGGTCGTAGGTCAGGGTCCGGAACGTGCGGGCAAGGCCCGGCACGACGAGATCCCAATTGTGGTGATCGCCCCACGAACCGTGGACGAGCATGACCGGCGCACCCTCGCCGTGCCATTCCGAATAGATACGAATGCCGTTGATGACGCTGATAGGCATATCGTGGAGCCTCGCAGATGATCGCACCGTCTGCTCGAGTGCACCATGCGCGTAATCATACGGTTCCTCACGTCGAGCATGTCATGCTTGGTTGCGAGTCGCGTGCGGCTGCGCCGAGTCGCTCTGTGAACGATTCTCCGCCGACGAGATTGGGCGTCCTGGTCTGAGCGGCGGCGGGCGTCTACGGCACGCTCGCGCCATGATTCGCGACGGCGACACGGCGCGATCCGGCCGACCGCTGAACGGCTACGCTGACGATCGCAATCGGGCGACGGCGCGTCCCACGTGGAGCGAGGCGTAGAAGATCCGTCCCACCTGGAGGCCGCCCTTCAGGCGATGTCGTCCGATTGCCTCGAGACCAGCCGACGCAATGCACCCGCAGTTGTTGCAGTCAGGGTCGCCCCCGAACTGGCAGGGCATGATGCGCCGCTCGAAATCCGACGAAATGCATTCGGTCGTCTGCGCGAAGACGCATTCCTCCGGGGATCGGGGTGGCCGCGCGTACACGTTCAGCATTCCATCCAGCATCTGCAGCTTGGGCACCTGGGGGCGCAGCCGGCGCAGGTCCGCGATCACGCGCGCACGGTCCGCTGACGTCAGGCGTTCGGCCGAGATCTCGCCTTTCTGCGGCGTATACAGACTGATCCAGATCAGGCGCGTGTGAGGATTCTCCTGCCAGTTGCGCAGGAACTCCTCCAAGTACCCTTCCTGCCGCGCCTGCTGGCGCGTCACGGTGCAGTGCACGGTGATCTGATGCCCCGCGATGTGCTTGAGGATGCGGTCGTACGTGGCGGGCGTGCGCCGCGCGTCGTGCTCGGGCTGGAGTCCATCGATCGAAACGACAATCTGCAGTCGACGGAGACGGGCCCATTCGATCGGAATCGGTCGCACGGCGCTCGTGACGACCTGCGTGTGAATACCACGCTCGGCGAGTCGCGGCAGAATGACGCCGAGCTCGCGATAGCGCACGAGCGGTTCTCCGCCCACGATGGACACGTGCAGCGGACGGTGACGGTCGATGAGCGCCATGAAGCGGTCGACGAGCTCGTCGCCGCGATAGTCCGACAGTCCGCGCAGCGTGACGTCGCCGCCGAGGTGGTTGTCGCCGTATGCGTAGCAGCCTGGACAACGCAGCGGGCACTCTTTGGTGATTTCGATCGAGAGGTTGGGTCGATGGCCCGCAAGGATCCGGCCCCACGCCTGGACCACATCGCGGGCAAGAACGCCGGTGCCGGTCATGTAGCGTCCATTATGAGTTACTTCTCAGTCCATTTGCTATCCTGTGGTTCGGAATGCCCGGGAGCCCACAGCCGCCGCGGATCACGCGGCGGCGCTCGACGCTACACGGTTGGGGCGTCTTTGCGCTCGAGCCGATCAACAAGAACAGGCGCATCATCGATTACGCGGGCGAGTTGATCACCCATCGGGAGAGCCTGACGCGCGAGACGCGTCACCTGAAGCGCCGCGAGATCTGGTGCTTCACCGTGAACCAGCGCTGGGTGCGCGATGCAAACGTCGGCGGCAACGTCGCGCGGTTCATCAATCACGCGTGCAGGCCGAACTGCTATACGGAGGTGGCCGGCGAGACCATCTGGATCCGCGCCGCACGCAACATCAGGAAGGGCGAAGAGCTGACCTACGACTACCACACGGACGGCGAGCACGTCATTCCATGCCGCTGCAAGCCGGGATGCTCGCGCAAGCTGTAGCCCGGGTCGCCGTGGCCCTCGCCGCCGTCACCTCGCTGGTATCGGCGCAGATCGACATCGCCGACGCGCACCTCGGGATGGCAAGCGCCGGTCGTACCATCCGTCTCGGCCCTGCGAGCGACAGCCGCGGCCCTGTCGTCGTCTTGCCGCTGGAGGTCTATGTGGCGCGCGTGCTCGCGGGCGAGGGGGAGCCGCGGGCCGCCGACGCGGCGCAGCAGGCGCTGGCGATTGCCATTCGCACCTTTGCGCTCGCCAATCCCGGTCGCCACGCGCGCGACGGCTTCGATCTCTGTGACGGCACGCACTGTCAGGTTCCGCGTATGGCGACCGCCGCATCGCGGCGCGCCACGTGGACGACGGCCGGCCAGCTGTTGACGTATCACGGCGCGCCCGCGGAGCTCTTTTACTCGGCGTCATGCGGCGGCTATTCCGAACGTGCCGCGCAGGTCTGGCCCGGCCTCGATTACCCGTATTTGCAGGCAGCTCCGGACGAGGTGCATGCCGACGAGGCGCCGTGGACACTCCAGCTGACGCTCGACGAGGTGCAGCGCGCGCTCGCGCGAACCGGCTTCGAAGGGCGGCTGCGCGACGTGCGGGTCGATGAGCGAAACGCGTCGGGACGGGCGGCGCGGATCCAGCTCGAGGGCCTCTCGCCCGACATGATTGCCGGGCAGCCGTTCCGCGCAGCCGTCGGCGCCATCCGGCTGCGAAGCACGGCGTTTACCGTCGAGCGCCGCGGAGACACGCTCTCCTTCACCGGCCGCGGATATGGCCACGGGGTGGGCATGTGCGTGATTGGCGCGGGCCGGCGCGCCGGACGCGGGGAGACGGCGCCGGCGATTCTGGCGCAGTATTTTCCGGGTCTGGTGCTCACGAAGGTGGGTGGCGCGCTTCCTTCCGCCGGCGCGCCCGTCCCCGCGGCACCTTCGGCCGGCAGGTCGCCCGCAGGCCGCGGCGCCATTGTCGTGTACGGACCGGCGGTCTCACCGGCGGCCGTGGCCGACGTCGAGCGTCTCACCGCGGCAGCCCATCAGGCGCTCGGCACGGTGCTCGGCGTGTCGGTGGCGCCGATTACCGTTCGGTTGCACGACTCGATCGAGAGCTTTCGGCACGCAACGGGACAGCCGTGGTGGGTCAGCAGCGTCGTCGACGACACCACGATCGACCTCATGCCGGCGCCCCTGCTCGCACAGCGCGACGGCGTCGAGCAGGCGATTCGGATGGCTGTGGCGGAGCTGCTCGTGGCGCCGGCGCTGGCCGGCCGGCCGCGGTGGGTCCGCGTCGGCGCGGCGCGATACTTCGCCCGCAATACCGCAGGCCCGTCGGCGGATTCGGACCAGGAGGTGCGATGTCCCGCTGACGCCGAGCTGACGCTCGCCGTCTCCGTGGCCGCGCAACGCGAGGCGGAAGCGCGCGCCGAGGCCTGCTTCGCACGGAGCTATGCGCGAACGCGCGATTGGCGCTCAGTGCGATAGCGTCCTCAACTCCCAAGCACGCCAACTGGAATTTACGACGCGGCGACCGGTCGCGCGTGCGTGCCACGCCAGCGGAGCACGGCGGAGGCGATCGTGCCGCGCCCCACCCATGTCAGCAATACCCCGAGCCGTGTTACCAGCAGATGCCGTCATAGCGCGCGCGGACGCGGCTGAAATCGAGCGGCAGGCGCACCAGATCGATCACGACCTGATCGGAGCGCGTCCGCAGGACGGCGTCCGCGAACGTCGGATCGGCGTTGCCCACCACGATGACGTCCGATCGGTCGAGGAGCTCGTCGACCGACTCGCTCAGATGACGCGACAGGTGCGGGATCTGCTCTTCGATGTACTGCTTGTTGGCGCCGACGAGCCTTGCCAGTGACACGTTGCGGTCGTAAATGGTGAGCGTGAAACCCTTGCCGAGCAGCGCCTCCGCGAGGATCGCCATCGGCGCCTCGCGGAGATCGTCGGTACCCGCCTTGAAGCTGAATCCGAGCAGTCCGACGCGCTTCCGTCCCGTCTCCACGATCCGGTCGATGGCGTGCTGGACCTGCAATCGGTTGCTGCCGAGCAGCGCGTTGATGAGCGGCAGATCGACATCCATTTCCTTGCCCCGGTACTGGAGCGCGCGAATGTCCTTCGGCAGGCACGAGCCGCCGAACGCGAAGCCGGGCCGGAGGTAGTACGGCGACAGATTCAGCTTCGAGTCGGCGCAGAAGATATCCATCACCTCATGTGAATCGATCTCCATGCGCTTGCACAAGTTGCCGATCTCGTTGGCGAAGACGATTTTCACCGCGTGCCAGGTGTTGCTGACGTACTTCAGCATCTCGGCGCCGCCGGGAGGGCCGCGCAGTTGACCTTCACGAATGGGCGGTGGCGTCGATTAGAGCGGTGATGGATGGCCTTGGCGACCAGCTCCTTGCCCACGCCGCTCTCACCGCGAACCAGCACGGTGACGTCGTTGTCGGCGACCTGCTCGATGATATGGGCCACCTGCCCGATAGCGGGACTCTGGCCCCACGCCAGAAACGCCTGGTCTTGATCGTCGCTCAGCTGCCGGCGCAGATCGCTGAGCTCGCTGACGAGACGACTGCGTTCGATCGCCTGCTTGATCGCCGAGTCGAGCGCAATTTCGCCAAGCCCCTCCGGATCGCCGGGCTTGACGACATAGTCGGCCGCGCCAAGGCGCACGGCTTCGACGATGATCGGTGCCTGCTCGCGGCCGGACAGCATGATGACGTGCAGTTCGGGGCGAGCGGCCTTGAGCGCCTTCAGCGTCTGCAGCCCGTCCATCCCCGGCATCGCGACGTCGAGCAGCACGATGTCGAGCGGTTCTCCCTGGCGAATGGCGGCGACGACTTCGTCTCCGCGCGTGTACGTCCGTGCCTCGTAGCCGCGCAGCGCGAGAAACGTCCGCAGGTACCCGGCAAACCCCGAATCGTCATCAACCACCGCGATCGACGGGCGACGCTGATCGACATCCGCCATAGAGGCGGAACCGGCTCTCGTACTGACGACTGTGGTCATAGGTCTTTCACCAGGGGCAATCGAAGCGCCGAACCGGCCCGCGGATTGTCCGGCGCCGACCACACTGCGCCGCCATGCGCCTCGATGAGGCAGCGCCCCAGCGGCAACGCGAGTCCCAGGCCGCCGCGCCATTCATCGAAGGGAGGGGGCGACGCGGTGTGCGCGGGATTGCGAAGGGCGGCTGTGACGGCGTCGTCGCCGATCGTGACGACGGCCCACGGAACGTCGCCGTTCGCGACGGCCGCGCATGATACGACGACGACGCCCGGTTCCGCGCGTTCGCGAACCGCAGCATGCACGAGCGCGCGCATAGCCGCTCCGAGGCGCGTACGATCGCCGGCAACGATGACAGGTGACGGAGCGCGCACCTCGACATGAACCCCGCGGTCGGTACCCTCATGCATACTACTGGCCACTTCGGTGACGAGGGCCGCCAGGTCGAACGTGACCGTCGGCAGCGTGAGCTCACCCGCAGTCAACTTCCCCAGCTCGCTGATTTCCGTAATCAGGGCGTTGATGCGCCCGCACGAGCGCTCCGCTTCTTCGAGCATTTTTCGCTGACGTTCGTTCAGCGGGCCTGCCTGCTCGCGCAACAGCATGCGCAGGTATCCGGCGGCCACCGTCACCGGCGTCCGCAGCTCGTGTACCGCCAGGGAGAGCGCGCGAGGGAAGGCCGTGTGTTCAAAAGGCATGCATTGCGAGCGTACCACGGCAATCCGGTCGTCAAAGCTCGGCCGGAACGACAGGCCCCAGGCGGCAGGGGCCTCAGCCTGAAGGCTCTGGCCGGGGGCCTATAATGGGGGCATGCTGATCAAGAACGCGCCTGATCTCCGGTACTCCGACGTGACGCCAAAAGGGTTGTACGTCAGGCGCCGCGAGTTTCTCCACGCGGCCGCCGTGGCGGCAGTCGGCGGGGCGGCGGCACTGGCGCCCGGCGCAGGCCGGTTGCGAGCCCAGGGACGGGGCGCGAAACTGCCGAACGTCAAGAAGAGCCAGTTCAGCACCGACGAGAAGCTGAACTCCTACGACGACATCACCAGCTACAACAACTATTACGAGTTCGGCACCGACAAGGACGATCCCCAGCGGAACGCGCATCGGCTCGTGACGCGCCCCTGGACGATCCGCGTGGACGGGATGGTCAAGGCGCCCGGCAGCTACGACGTCGAGAGCTTCATCAAGCCCTACGCCCTCGAGGAACGGATCTACCGCCTGCGGTGCGTCGAAGCGTGGTCGGTGGTGATTCCGTGGATTGGATTCCCGCTGGCGGACGTGATCAAGCGGCTCGAGCCGCTGCCGAGCGCGCGCTATGTCGAGTTCACCACGCTCAATGATGCGAAGCAGATGCCGGGCGTGCGGGTGCCCGTCCTCGACTGGCCCTATATTGAGGGCCTCCGGATGGACGAGGCGATGCATCCGCTGACGATCCTGTCCGTGGGCCTCTACGGGGAAGTGCTACCCAACCAGAACGGGGCACCGATCCGGCTCGTCGTGCCGTGGAAGTACGGGTTCAAGAGCATCAAGTCGATCGTCCGGATTCGCTTCACCGATCAGCAGCCGCGAACGGCGTGGGCAGTGTCGAATCCGCGCGAGTACGGCTTCTTCTCGAACGTGAACCCGACCGTCGATCATCCGCGCTGGAGCCAGGCGACCGAGCGGCGGCTCGGCGAGTTCTTCCGGCGGAAGACGCTCATGTTCAACGGCTACGGCGACCAGGTGGCGCAGCTGTACTCGGGAATGGACCTGCGCAAGTTCTATTGACACGCTTTACGGTCTTCCGCTGGAGTATCTTCGCCGCGGCGCTGACGCCGGCCGCCGCTCTTGTCTATTGGACGTTCACGGGCGATCTCACCGCCAACCCGATTGATTTCATCACGGACACCACCGGCACCACGGCGCTGACGCTGCTGGTGTGCACGCTGACGGTCACGCCGCTGCGGCGCGTGACGGCGCGCAACGAGCTGATTCGCCTGCGGCGAACGCTCGGGCTGCTGGCGTTTTTCTATGCCTGCCTCCACGTGCTCACGTGGGTGGTGCTCGACTGGTTCTTCGACGTCGCGAGTATGGCCACCGACGTGGTGATGCGGCCGTACATCACGATGGGCATGACGACGTTCCTGCTGCTGGTGCCGCTCGCGGTGACGTCGACGGCTGGATGGATCCGCCGCCTCGGCAAGCGGTGGACCCAACTCCATCGGCTCGTGTACGTCGCAGCCGTCACGGCGATCATCCACTTCTGGTGGATCGTCAAGGCGGACTTCCGGCAGCCGCGGCTCTGGGCGCTCGCGATCTGCGTGCTCTTCGGATTCCGCGCGTGGTGGTCGCTCCAGACGCGCGCGCTTGCCCGCGGACGTGTCAGCGGAGGCGGGCCCGCGCGCTTCCAGACTTCCTGAAAGAACTCAGTGGGTCACAATACGGCTGAGGTGGACGCGCGGGGCGCTTGCTGCGCCGTCGCGATGGGCGCAAAGCTGTCGATGATGGGGTGGGCATGGGTCCGTTGGTACTCATCGTCGAGGACGATCAGCGGACGCGGACGCTGTATCGCGAGTACTTGAGCGGCGCGGGGTTCCGGACGGCGGATGCGCACAACGGACTCCAGGCGCTCGAGAAAGCGCAGGAGCTACACCCTGACGCGGTCGTCACCGACCTTGCGGTCCCCGGCATCGACGGCTTCGAGTTCTGTCGGGCGCTGCGACAGTCGGCCCAGACGCGCGACATTCCAATCGTCGCCGTGACCGGCCATCCCGAATATCTGAACGAGCCGGAGCGATTCCGGCACGCGGGCATCGCACGCGTCCTCGTGAAGCCGTGCGAGCCCGAGGCGATCGTGGAGGCGTTGCGCGGACTGCTCTAGGTTCGCGACGCGGATCCGAAGCTGCCGATCGCGGCCGCTTCGTTGTCGTACGTGTCGAAGACCGTCAGTAGCTTCGTCACCACGAGCAGATCGCGGAGCTTCTTCGTGACGTTGAGCAGCTTCAGCGCGCCACCGCGGTTCTTCGTCGTCGCGTACGCCTGTACCAGCTGCCCCAGCCCCGCGCTGTCCACGTAAGAGACGCCGCTCAGGTCCACCAGCAGGTTCTTGTGCCCCTGCTGAATCAGGCTGTGCACCTTATCCTTCAGCAGGACGTCGCCGCCCTTGCTCAAGGTGATGTCTCCGGTGACCTTGATGATGGCGATGTTGTCGACGATCCGTTCCTCGAGCTGCATGCGTCCTCCTGGGACAGGTGGCCCGGCGGATTCTATCTCAACCGTCGTACCGTACGACAACGATCGTCACGTCATCGGCCGGCAGGGCACGGCCGCAGAACGTCCGCACGTCGGCGAGTACGCCGAGCAGAATCTCCTGCGGCGTCATGCCGCGGTGCGCGGCCACCGACGCGAGCAGCCGCTCGTCGGTGAACTCGTCGCCCGCTTCGTTGAACGCCTCACTGACGCCGTCGCTGAACGCGACGATCAGGTCGCCCGGGGCGAGCTGGACGGGTTCCTCCTCATACGCCGCGTGTTCGAACAGTCCGAGCACCAGGCCGCCGGTCTCGAGCCGCCGGATTGTATCGCGACCCACGAGCACTGGCGCGTTGTGGCCGGCGTTCGAATAGGTCAGGGCGCCGTCTGGCGCCAGCATGCCGTAGAAGGCCGTCAGGAACCTGGCCTCGATGCCGCGCCGGAAGACGTTTTGATTGAGGCGGGTGATGAGCGACGCCGGTCTCGCTTGATATGCCGCCTCCGCGCCGAACATGCCGAGCACCGCCGCGGCGAGGAGCGCGGCCGGCGCACCTTTGCCCGCGACGTCGCCGAGGATGAACCCGAACTGCCCAGTGGAAAGGTCGATGTAATCGAAGAAGTCGCCGCCGACCGCGCGGCAGGGGACCGACGTGCCGGCTGTGGAGAAGAAGGTGCCGCTCCGGTTCGCCGCGGGGAGCAGCGACCGCTGAATGACGGCGGCGACTTTGAGCTCCTGATCGAGCTTGGCGCGCTCGAGCGCCTCCCGGTACAAGCGGGCGTTCTCGATTGCCACGGCTGCCTCGAGGCTGAGCGTCTCGAGCGCCGCCCGTGACGCCTGCGACCGCAGCGCGCCGCGCTCGCGGCTGTCCAGGTACAGCACGCCGATGATCTTCTCGTCGCCGTGCTCCTCGTCACGCTCGACGTACCGCACCAGCCGGAGCGGCGCGCAGAGCACATGGCGGATGCCGAGGGCGACCGTCCCCGTGTGGAGCGCCGCCATGCTGCCGTCCATCAGGTCTTCGACGATACGAAGCGCTCCCGTGGCAAAGACATCCTCGGGAATCTTTCGGCTCGTCTCGAACGTACGGCCCGGCAACGTCACCCGGCCGAGCGCCCGGCCCAGCTTGAACTCGAGCGTCCCTGCGTCGTTGGCGAGCATGATGAAGCCGCGCTCCGCGCCGGTCACGTCAATGGCTGAATCGACGACCAGCGCGAGCACGTCGTCGAGCACTCGGCCCGAGCCGAGCGCACGCAGCCCTTCGAGCAGCGTCGCCATGTGGCGGAGCTCGGTCGCCGCCGACAGCACGCTGCGTTCGCGCGACGACTCGTCCTCGTCGCCGATCAAGAAGACGATGTCGGTGTCGTCGGCATCGCCAAGTCGGATACGGTCCCCGTGCTCGAGCACGTGCTCCTTTGTCCGGGCCCCGTTGACGAACGTCCCGAACTTCGAATCGCAATCCCGGAGACGGCAGGCGCCGTTCTCCGTGACGATCTCGGCGTGATGCCGCGAGACGCCGACGCCCGATACGCGGACGTCGCTCTCGCTGCGCCGGCCGATGGTGACGAGCGGCTTGTCGATGGAAATCTGGCGCCGCCCGTCGGCGTTGGTCACGACCAGGCGCGGCGCCGTCGGCGTCATGCGGGCCGCGCTTTTAGCACGCCGATCTGGACCAGGAGGCCGGTGAAATCGTAGATGCGCCGCTCGTGCGCGATGTGATCGTCCTTGAACGCGTAGAGCAAGACCGCCTGCATTTTGAACTGTTTGCGTGTCGGCGGCAGTCCCATGAACCCGCCCGTGTCGGTGCCAGAGACCGTCGAGAGAAGCACGGCACGGTCGCCGTCCACGATCACGTCGTCGGTCGTAAAGGCCGCGTCGGGAAATGCGGTCGAAAACGCGCGATACACCTCGCCGATCGCCTCGCGGCCCTGGTGGGTGCCCGCCATCGGGCTTTCGACGACCCCGTCTTCAGCGTGCAGGAGGGTCAGTGCCTCCACGTCGTGGGCATTGGCCGCCGCCTGCCGCCGCTCGATGAGTGCGAGAATCTCTGCTCGAGTCACGACAGCCCTCCCGGAAGGACGAGCGGCGGCGATTATAGACCCAAGTGCGGGGAAACGCCCGAGTGGGCGGAGGCGGCTAGTGGGGACGTGCGGCGCGGTCGTCGCGCGTGATGGATCGCACTGGCGAGGTGATGATGCGCCGGCCGTGCGCCCAGATCTCCATGCAGAGCCCGACGCCGATCCAGGCCATTTTCAGCAGCGTGCCGCCAGCGCTGGATCCTTCCAGGCGCGCGTCGGTCGCCTCGGGAAAGAAGCGGCCGCCCTGCACGAAGATCGCGGTCTGATGCGAAATCACGATCCGATAACAAGAGTTGCACGTCTGGATGTGCAACGTCGTGAGCGGCTCGAGATCGCGCACGCACAGACCGTCGCTCGCCGTCGAGGCGGCGAGGAATCCCTCTATCGTGGCGGCGCGGGGCACGAGAATCGACGTGTTGGTCGTCACGAGCCGATCGAAACGCAAGGATTCTGCCACGGATCAGGTCCGCCGTGCATGCGCCCGAGTGGATCACGGCCGTTTCAACGGACGAGGTCATTTGGCGCGCCCTCTGCACTCTTACCAGCGGAGCACAACAGGACCCACTTCTTCGACCTCGCCGCGATGACGCAGTACGCGGCCGCAAAGGGAGTGCCCGTGCCGGAACTGGCTGTACTCGTCTCCGGTGCCCTGATCGCAGTGGGCGGCCTCAGCGTGCTGTTCGGCGTGTGGCCCCAGTTCGGCGCGGCGTGCCTCGGCCTGTTTCTCATCGTCGTGACGCCGGTGATGCACGATTTCTGGAACATCGGCGATCCGGCGCGGCGAATGATCGAGATGGGGAATTTCCTGAAGAACCTGGCGCTGCTCGGCGGGGTGTTGATAATGCTGGGCGTCCCGCGTCCGTGGCCGTACAGCCTCGAACGCAGGCGGCGAACGATTTTCGCGTGAGGTTGCGAAGCTTCCTGAGTTCAACGAGGGGGGGGTCGGTCCACGTGCTCGACGCAGTCGAGCACGTGGACCGGCCCGTTCACCCAGATCGTCGAAAGCGGTCCTCCGTCGCGTCAGTCGCGGTGCGGGGCGCAAAGCATGCCGTTGTTGTAGTTGTCCATCAGGCGATGTAGCGGCTCGCCGATCTTCCACGCATAGCTCGATGCCGCAACGTTGCTTCCCACCGGCCCGTACGTCGACATCCACTCATTCGCGTCTGCAATAGTGCTCGCCACGCAACTGGCGTCATTGCCAAGCTCAACGTTCAGCATGGCGGACACGAGCGAGCTGAACATCGTCAGCGTCTTGTCCTTGCCCGGCTTTTCGAGCAGCGCAATCGCCTGGTCGCGGGTGTAAGTCACGCCGCCCATGCCGTCCACGGCGCCCACGGTGATCGTGTCGGGCCAGGCTTCGGGATGGTTCTTCCAGTATCCCGGGGTGCCGGTGCCTGGCTGCTGCGGCGTGGCGAAGAAACCGAAGTCGACAATGCAGTCCGACGGTTCGTCATGCGTGACCTTCGCAACGCTGTTGCCCATCCCATCGTCGATGCCGTCGCTGTCGATGGTGTCATCAGTGCCGACGTTCGCCGGGGACGGTTGAGTGTTGTTCGGAATCTGGACGCCGACGGTGAACATGGCCGTGGCCGCTCCGTCGAGGAAGAGGTACAAGCCGTCCTGGTCCGTGGGCACGCTGCTGCCTTCGAGGGTCACCGAGGCGCCTGCGATGCCGGGTTCGCCGTCCTGGATGCCGTTCTTGTTCATGTCGTTCCATACGAACCCGCGTATGCCGGCCGAGGCGCACACCGCCGACTGGGCGGCGGCGGGCGTCGCTGCCACCGAGGCAAGCGGCAACAGTGCAGCGGCAAGGGCAGCCCGCCTGACGTGCTTCAGCGGACCCTGCAGCAGTTGCCGTGTCTGCGCTTCGACCTCGATCTGACGTTCTTCCTGAGACATTGCTCGATGCTCCTTTGGGGGGATAGCCTTGGGTTTGTGAGGTTCCTGCTCATCAACAATCACTGCATCAGCGACTCCACCGCGGGTGTCACCCAGAGCCTGCGCACCATCATGCAGTGGCTGCACGACGCGGAACACGATTGCCGCGTCCTTACAACGGCGCGGTTCGAAAGCCGGGTGTCGTTCACCATCGACGAACACCTGGCGCAGCGTGGCGTGGACGTGAAGCGCGCGAAGAACTCGGTGCTGCGCTACGCCGTGCACGGCGTGCCGGTGACGCTGCTGCTGACGCGCCATAACGACGAGTCGCGCCCCGATCGCAGGGAGGCGAGACGGTATCTGAGACTCTTCGAGGAGTTGCTGGACGACTTCGCGCCCGATCAGGTCATTGCCTGCAACGGACACCCGATGATCTTCACAGCTTTGGCGAGGGCGCGGGCGCGCGGCGTCACGACGGCGTACGCCGTCCGCGGATTTGGATACTACGACCGGCGGTACTTCACCGACGTGGATCACATGTTCACGTGCAGCCGGTTTCTGACCGAGGTGTACCGCAACAAAGTTGGACTTCAGAGCACGCCGATCGAGCCGCCGATCGACTGGTCGACGGTGATCGCGCCGGAAGAGTCCCGCGCGTTCGTCACCTTCGTGCACCCGGCGCCGCACAAGGGGCTGTTCCTGTTCGCGCGTCTCGCCGACATGCTGGGCTCGCGCCGGCCCGACATTCCGATTCTGGTGGTGCAGTCGGGTCACACGGGCGGATCGCTGAATGCGATTCCAGGGCTGGACTTCAGTAAGTATCCGCACATCATGGCGGCCCCGGCGGTACCGACACCCACGGACTATTTCGCGCTGACGCGGCTCCTGCTCGTCCCGTCGATTTGGGAGGAGCCCTTCGGACGCGTTGCAGCGGAGGCGATGATCAACGGCATTCCGCCACTGGTGAGCGACCGTGGCTCGCTGCCCGACGTGCTCGGCGGCGATTTCCGGGCCGGCGGCGGTGGGCGCGTGCTGCCCGTCCCCGAGTGGATGACGCCGGACACCACTCAGCTGCCCACCGAGCAGGAGCTCGAACCGTGGTACGAGGCGGTGAGCGAGCTGTGGGACTCGTCCGATCTGTACGCGTCGATGGCGGCACGCGCGCGCGTGATCGCCGACGAGCGATACAGCGAAGTCGTATCGCGCCGCAAACATGTCGATTACTTCACTTCCTTGAAACCGGGTTGCTCCCCGCTGGACACCTCTGGGGCATAGCGTGTGCCACCACGGGGCGGGGCGGATCGGACGGATCTGTCACGGGTTTGTCGCGGGTCGCAGGTGCCCGACAACGCGCGCGATCGGGCAAAACCGTCACCGCGGAAACAGAATTAGAGATTCTCGAACCGCTCGCGTGTCAGGTGTTTAGCGTTACCCGCGTGCGGGACACGCGTGTGTACTAACGGGCCCCAGATTGACGGACGCTTGGTGGAACCGGCATGACGACGTACACGTTGCCGGTTTCGGTCTCGACGGTCGTCAGATCGCGGATGACGACGCCGTTGCGTCGTTCGACGATCGTGCCCGCGTAGAACGCCTCGATCTTGTTCAGCGGATTGTTCCAGTCGTCGTACTTGCCGTATGTGAACTCGTGCACGGTCTTCCCGTCGGTGACTTCGACGCGTTCGGCCTGGAACTGCGCGGTGAGCGTCGCGCTGGCCACGGCGCCGGCGACACCGGGAATCGGGAAGGTCACGACCGCCTTGCCCGTGTCCCATGAGACCGACGTCTTGTCGCCGCCGGCGAGGGCGGCCTTGGGCGCGCCCTGGGGTCCCGCCCACAGGCGAATCAGCCGTTCACGCTGTGCATCGGAGGCGGGCGTCGCCTTCCCACGGCCGGGCGTGATCTCGGCACCCGGCACGTCCTCGTTCCATGCGTATTGACCGCTGACCACCTCAACGTTCGAGTACTGCTGACCGTTCGGCCGCGTACAGGTGTACTGAATCCGCTGGCCCGCTATCTGATAGTTCGTGCTCACGCGGTACTTCGCCAGCGCGCAGGGCTGCCCGTCGACCTGCATCGTGCCGGTGGCCAGGTGCTCGAGCGTGGCGACGGCTTCGATTTCCTGCGGACCGCGCAGCATGCCCATGTGCCACAACCAGTTGAAGAGCGTCGCCTTCAGATCCTTGGCACCGGGCGCCGGTGTATAGCCACGCCGTGGACCGCCGGTCGTGACCTGCTGGGCGGCGCCGGAGCTGACGACGAGTGCGGTAACGACACAGGCGATAAGAATCTTGATTCTCATGAAACTATGGAGGCGGGTCTGTCGACCCGCCTCTGCGCATCAAAGAGCGAAACGCCGTCAAGGCGTTTTGCCAGACTCAAAAAGCGAAACGCCGTCAAGGCGTTTTTGCCAGACTCAAAAAGCGAAACGCCGTCAAGGCGTTTTGCCAGACTCAAAAAGCGAAACGCCGTCAAGGCGTTTTGCCAGACTCAAAAAGCGAAACGCCGTCAAGGCGTTTTGCCAGACTCAGTGCCGGATCTGCGTGACCATATTCGCGTGGTCGTAGTCGCGGCATGGCGTCGCTTCGGGCAGCAGTCCTGCGTCTTTGTTCGTATTGAGGCGCAGCGTGCGCGGCGTCATCACCCACGGTTGGGCCAGGACCTCCGGGTCCTCGACAGTGACCTCGTAGAGCAGCGTGTTGCCCTGGCGCGTCAACCGCTCGATGACGCGCTTCTTGTCCGACGTGAAGTAGCCGCCCCTGTCGAGCCACGTCAGATCGTTGAACCCGACTGAGTCGACGACGAGCGTGTCGCCTTCCCAGCGTCCAACGGAGTGGCCCCAGAACGTCACATCCAGCGATTTCTCCGGATCGTGCTTCCGGCCGTCGATGGGGATCGTCCGGTACTCCGCGTTGCCGGCGCCGCCCCCGCCCGCGGTGTAGAGAAACACCACGTCGGTGGCCGTTTGGAGGATGCGTACCGGCGCGCCGGCGCGCGGGAGTCCGAGCGGCTGGCAGAAGAACAACGGATCGTGCTTGTTCGTCCACATGTCGAGCTGCTGCACCTTGTCCCAGTGCTCGGGTCTATAGATCGGGCGATTGGGATTCATGCGCGCCGTGAACTCGCCGTCCTCCGACTGATTGGTGTAGTCGCCGCAACTTACCTGGTTCGGGCCGCAGCGGCGCGAGGGAAACTCCTCGATGAGGTTGCCGCGCTCGTCTGCCAACGCTTCACGCGGACCGCCGCCGCCTCCGCCGCCAGCCGTCCAGACGCCGCTGAGATCCGGTTTGCCGTCCGGCATGCGCGGTGTCGGGGCTGCCGCCGGATCCGTGCCCGGTAGGTTCGACTGGGCCTGCTGCGCCGCCGAGGCCGCTGCGAGCGCGAGGCCTGCGACCAGACCTGCGAAAAGGAATCGACGCGTCATCGCCGTCCTCCTGGACCGTATCAACTGATGTCCTACCATATGCGACAGCCTTTCGAGCGGCTATGCTGGCCGCGACAACGGCGCGGCCAGTCCCCCTCTTGGAAGGACGTACCTCTAGTCGTTGGGATCGCCGAACCAGAAGGTCATCTCCCGATCGTCGGGGAAGACCAGCACGCGGAGGAACCCCATTGGGTTGCCGTTGCGCGCCGCAAAGCCCTTGACGGTGTAGGTGGCGCCCTGTTTGAGCGATCCCGGGCCCTCGCGCGCCAACCCGCGCTTGCGCAGCGTGCCGGCGTTGGTCGTCTGGAAGACCCACGTCGTCACCGTCCCGTTCTGGTTCTTGACGTCGAGATGGAGCATCGAGTGCGGATTGATGAACTCCATCTTGTTCAACGTCCCGGTGATCTCGACCGGCTTGTCCATGTCGTACTGTGCCGCCAGCGCATGGTGCGCCGAAGCCGGCGCGCCCGCGACGAGCAGGCCGCCGATCGCCAGGATGCCGAGAATCCGTGTGTTCATCGTCCGATCCTCCCAGAAGCCTCAGAACGTGACGCGGAAGCCGAACTGCATGGTCCGCGGCTGGAACGCGATGTTGCTGTCGAAGCTCGGGGCCCCGAAGTTGCGTGCCGACTCGTTCAGCACGAAGGAATTATAGTTCTCATGGTTGAAAAGGTTGAACACCTCGAGCGTCCCCTCGAGCGCCACGCGGGCGTTGAGGTTCACCCGCTTCAGCAGCCGGACGTCCACGCGGTGCAGGTCCGACCGGTCGAAGCTGTTGCGCTCGATCATCGTGCCGTTCAATCGCAGGCGCCCGAGCGCAGGGCTCGCCTGGGGCACCGTGCCGGCCGTGATCGCCGGCGGAATGCTGCCGGTCAGGAGGGCGTCGACGCCGGAGGTCGGCGTTGCCTTGCCGTTGTCGGCGAAGAAATAGAGGCCGCTCGCCTGGAAGCCATACGGCAGCTGCCAGATCCCGTTGACCGTCAACCGGTGCATTTGGTCGGGGGAGCGGAACCGCTCGTACTGGAGCACCGGGTGCAGGGTCATCGGCGCGTCGCAGGTGAAGACGCCGGGCGACGGGTTGGTGAGCGGGTACTGGCACCCTGCCGCGGTCCGAATGGGCGGATACTGATAGTCCCACCCCGCTGTGAGTGAATAGCCGACCGACGCCTGCCAGTTGTTGGCCATGCGCTTGTTGATCTCGAGCTGCAGGCCGACGTCTTCGCCCCCCTCCGGCACGTGCTGGTTCATGTTCACGTTGCCCCAGCCCGAATTGAAGCGCCGCGCCTGCACGTTGAACGGGTAGTTCGCGCCGGTCGCCGGGTCGTACGCGAGGTTGATGTCCATGGGGGTGAGGGCGGAACGCTCGTCGCTGTAGACGAGATCCGCGGCGATCGACATGTTGCCGCCGACCTGACGCTGCACGCCGACCGATGCCTGGTGGGCAAACGGGATCTCCGGGTGGTCGGACGGCAGCGCAAGGAAGAGCGAGCGCAGCGCCGCGTTCCGCGCGACTTGCTCGTACGTGGGAATCGGCCCGTTGAACGGGTTGCTCGCGAAGTCCGGCCGCCCGTCGTTGATCACCTGCACGTTGATGATCTGCGTCTCGGTGTAATAGGCGTGCGCGGCGCCCGTGCCGCCGCCGTAGAACAGGCCCCAGCCGCCGCGCATCACCGTGCGGTCGTTGAGCCCGTAGGCGAAGCCGAGCCGCGGCTGGATGTTGTTCTTGTCGAGCGGGCGGTTCGGCGCCAGCCATGGATCGAACCCGCGCTCCTCGCCATACGTCCCCTTGATGATGTCGTAGCGGACGCCGAGATTGAGCGTCAGCCGGCCCATCGTCCAGTCATCCTGCGCCCAGCCGGCCACACTCGTGATCGGGTTGTTCGACTCGAAGTTGCCGACCGCGAGCTGGTAGAACCGGACAATCGGGTTGAGCGCGTTGAGGTTCCAGGTGGAGATGTCGTTCCACACCGGGAAGAGCTGCTCGATGTTGGCCGGGATCGCTCCTCCCTGGACGTCGAGCAAGCCGTTCGAGTTGATGCCCAGGAAGATCGGCTGGCTGCTGTAGACGTACTCGCCGCCAAGGTTCAGATCGTGACGACCTCCTCTGTTGAAGGTGTAGATGAAATTGTTGCTGAGGCTCGGACCCTTCTCGGTCAGGATCTGCGGCGACCGGTTGTGCTGCTGGCCGACCCGATACCCGCGAAACTGGATCGTCGGCGAGCCGTTGGTCATTCCGAACGGCGCCAGCGGGTGATTCGGCCAGTTCACGATCGGCTGCGTCTTCCAGTGGTACCGGATCCAGTTGAACGCGAACTCGTTCACGGCCCGGTCGCCGATGACGTGGGTGAGCCGGTTGGCGACGCTCTCGCTCTCCTTCGGCACGGCCGTCGCCGACGAGGGGTGGAGATTGCCGCCCGACCAGCGCGCATCCAGCGGATCGAAGGACCGCTGGATATTCGTGCGCACCGTGAGGCGCGTGCGCGTCGAGAACTGGTAGTCGAGCCGGACGCCGCCCTTCTTCTCCGTCCGCGTGCCCGGCTGGTCGACGTTGAAGCTCGGGAACACGCTCGAGTAGGTGCGGACGTACGGCTCGCGCTCGTACTCGAAGTTGGCGAAGTAATGGAACCGGTCCTGGACGATCGGGCCCCCGTAGGTGGTGGCGAACTGCTGGTTCGAATACGGCAGCACGCGCTGCTGGATCGGGTCGGCGGCATTGAAGTTGTCGTCGCGGAAGTAGCCCGCGATCGTGCCCGCCGACCTGTTGGTGCCAGACTTCGTGATCGCGTTCACCTGCATTCCCATTGAACGCCCCTGGCGGGCGTCGAACCGGTTGGTGACCACCTCGAACTCCGCGATCGTGTCCCGGCTGAAGCGCGGCTGGCCGAAGGTCAGGGCGATCAGCTGCGTCACCTGCTGGCCGTCGACGTTGAGCTGGAAGCTGGTGTCGGGCGTCTCGGCCACGAAGTTCTGGTTGCTGCCTGGAGAGAGGAGCGTCAGATCGACCCAGTTGCGGCCGTTGAGCGGCAGATTCTCGACCTGCTCGGCGCTGATCGTGCTGCTCAGATTCGACTGGGTCACGTTGAGGAGCGGCGCCTCCGCGGTGACCGTGACCGACTCCTGCAGCGTCGCGGGAGCCATCTGGAGATTGATGACCGCCTGCTGGCCGACCTGCAGTTGCAGCCCGGTGCGCTCGAGCGGCGCGAAGCCCGCCAGGTCGAGTCGAAGCCGATACGTGCCGATGCGCACCGAGATCCGGTAGCCGCCCGCGCCGTCGGTCACCGCCTCGAACGTGTTCCCGCTCGCTTCATGCACCGCCGTCACGACGACGCCGGGGAGCACCCCGCCGGTCGTGTCGCTGATCGTGCCGCTGATGGCCGCCTCCTGGGCGTGCGCGAGAACGGGCATGACGAGCAGGGCGGCTGCCACCACCAGCCACGCCAGAACACTCGGTCTAACCATCTGATTCCTCCTGATTTCTTTGGATGAGAGCGAAAGTCGGGCGGCAGTCTATCAGAATGCCGCCCGGAACCCGAACTGCAGGAGCCGCGTCTTGAACGCAATGTTGTTGTTGTCGGAGGGCTGTCCGAACCGCGGGTTGCTCTCGTTCTCGACCCACGAGCCGTAGTTCTCCCGGTTGAACAGGTTCAACACCTCGACGATCCCGTCCAGCGCGACGCGCCCGGCCAGCGCCAGCCGAAGGAGAACGCTGGATCTCACCATCTGAGTCCTCCTGCTTCCGCTTGGATGAGAGCGAAATTTCGCGGGAGTCTACCACGCTGCCAGCCCCTTGCTGCTAGCCGGTAGCTGGTACCAAAAACCACAAACCAGGAAGCAGCCACCTGGAACCTGCCACCGGCTAGCGCCTACCAACTACCGGCCAGGTTCCTCGTCGCGCTGATGCGTGTGCGTGTGGCGGTGCGGGTGCGCGTGACCGTGAGCGCCGGATCCTGGATCCCGGATCCCGGATCCCGGCTGATGCGGATCGTGTCCGTGATCGTGGTCGTGCATCAGCTCCTTGGGCACGTCGGGGAAGAGCTCGCGCGCCGTCGGCGCTTTCCCGCCCGCCCATTCGACGCCGCCTTTCTTGCGTGCGGCTTCGAACAGGTCGTCCCACGAGAGGGAGGTCGGATCGCGCGCGACCTGGAGTCGCTGCGCTAGCGCGGCAAGAATCAGCTTGCGGATGCGGCGTCCGTCCCATCCCTCGCAGAGCGCCGCGAGCTCGTCGATCCGCGTGGCATCGTTCGCCAACGGCTTGAGCGCGGGCCACTGGACCGCCAACTCGACGAGGCTGTGACCGAGGATCCGTCCAATCGTTTCGCGGTCGGGCAGCGCGAAGCGCATCACGAGATCGGCCCGCGACAGGAACGCTTCGTCCACGCCCTCGATGAAATTCGTCGTCGTCACGAAGAGGACCGATGGCAGGGTCTTGGCAATCTCGTCGACGCCAAGGAGCACCGCATCGGTGGCGCGATGCACGTCGACCGGATTGGTGTCGAACGACGCCGCCGAACGGCGGACGGCGAAGCTCTCCACTTCATCGATCAGCACGACGACGAAGGGATGGCGCGCGGCGAACTCGGGGACGGTTTCGGTCAGCAGCCGCGTGACGTTGCGCTGGCTCTCGCCCAGCATGTCGCTGGGAAACGCGTGCGGGTTGATCTCGAGGAGCACTGTCGCACCCTTGCGCGCGAGCGCGAGCGCCGCCACTTGCGCCAGCCCGCGGGCCATCGTCGTCTTGCCTGTGCCAGGCGGACCCGCAAGCACGATCAGCCCGTGGGGCAGTCCCGACAGCATCGCGAGCTTCCGGCCGTGCTCGAGCACGAGCAGCGCCTGCGAGAGCAGCCGCTCCTTGACCTCGCGCGGCACGATGATCGCGTCCCAGTCGCGGTCGTGGTGATCGGCCGGCAGGACGTGCATCGACAGCACGCCCGGGGGGAGGGCCCTGTCCATCAGGCGTCAGGCCGTCTGTCGTCGGGCCACTGGATCTGCGACAGCTCCTGCGCCGAGAGCAGCGTATCCTCGGCCTCCTCGAACAGCACCAGCGGATCGGTCACCGCGCGCATCGTCTCGAGCAGCGAGTCGAACATGTGCACGCGCACCAGCCGGCACTGATTGACCGGGTCGTCGTTGAAGTGCTGATGCCACAGGAAGTGATCGACGATGATGAGATCGCCCTTCTTCCAGCGGTAGTGCTGGCCCTTGTCGGGCGCGATCCCCATGAAGCTGTGGCCGTGTCCCTCGACGACGTAGAGCCACGCCTCGCCGGGATGGCGGTGAAGCGACTGCGTCTTGCCAGGCGCGAACTGAATCATCACCTGCGTCAGGCCAGACGCTTGACTGCCAATCGACCGGTCGTTCAGGAACTTGGTGCGTGTGCCGCGCGGCGTCACCTGCAGGTCCTGCTCGTCGTACGGCGTGTGGATGCGCCCGGAGCGGCGCTTCTTCGTCTCCTGGTCGATGCGGCGGACCCGGCGCGCGTACGGATCGTCGCCGGGAATACCGGGCGAGGAAGGCGGCGGCGGTGGCAGCGTCGCAACTGCTGCGTGTCCCGCGTCTTCGAGCACGCTCATGCCGAACGTCCAGAGCGTCGGTTCCGATGAATAGCTCATGAAGCGGCCGGTCTTGCGGCCGTCGTTGCCGTGCCGGTGCCAGCTCCAGGCCGGAATGTGGAACGCGTCCCACGGCTTCCAGTCGTAGCGGACGCCGTTGACCTCCGTCCAGCCGCTTCCTTCCACCATGAACAGAATCGCGTCCCACGAATGCCGGTGGATGGTCGTCACCGTGCCGGGATCGATCTCGTGAACGAGCGCGTCGAGCATCCGTGTCGGGCGATCGCCATCCCAGCCCATATAGACGCCGGTGCGAAGGCCGCGCGCGGTCGGCACGAGCGCGACGTCGTCGCGCCGGATGACCGATTGGCGGTACTTCCGCCACTCGTCGATGAACTCGGCGCGCCGCTTCTTCTGAATGTGATAGTGCGTGGTGACGGTCTGTGTCTTGGTGGACATGGGGCTGAAAAAAAGGGGTCGGGGGTCATTTTTCGAGGACACTCGAGTTACCTGGCGTACTGGCCGCTAGTGTCCTCGAAGAATGACCCCCGACCCCTTTGTACCGTGGGCGAGTTAAACATAGAATCGCCGGAACGGTCAATTTCACGACATGGTTCGACGCCTAATCCTCGCGGCGTGCGCGCTCGTGGCCTCGCTCCCCGTCGTCGCCCAGATGCCGGACGGCAGCGAGGCCGTCTTCCGCTATCGCGGCGCCGACCGCGACAGCCGGCTCATCACGCGGGCGAAGCAGGAGGGGAGCGTGGTGCTCTACACGTCGCTCGCCCCGACCGAATCGAAGCCGCTGGCCGACGCCTTCGAGAAGAAGTACAGCGTGAAGGTGGAGCTCTGGCGGGCGCTGTCCGATCAGGTGGTGCGACGCGCCATTACCGAGGCACAGGCGCGGCGCTACGCGGTCGACGTCGTCGAGACCAATGGACCCGAGATGGAGATGCTGGCCCGCGAAAAGCTGCTCGCCGTGATCCACTCGCCGTACCTCGCGGATCTGCCGGCGGCGTCCATTCCGCCGCATCGCAGCTGGTTTCCGGATCGCTTCAACTTCTACGTCGTCGCCTACAACACGGCGAAGATTCGACGGTCGGAGATCCCGAAGGACTACTCCGGCTTCGCGGATCCGAAATGGAAGGGACGGATTGCGGTGGAGGCGACCGACGCCGAATGGATGGCCACGCTCATCAAGAGCGGCGACACGTCGACCGGTCTCGAGTACTTCCGCCGCCTCTCGGCGCTGAGACCGGCCGTGCGCCGCGGCCACGTTGTCCTCGCGAACATGATCGCCGCTGGCGAAGTGCCGGTCGGGCTCACGGCGTACCACAGCAACGTCGTCCCGCTCACGCGGAAAGGTGCACCGATCGACTTCGTACCGGTCCAGCCGGTCGTGGCGCGCCCACAAGGGATCGGCGTCGCGCAACGCGCGCCCCATCCGCATGCGGCGCTCCTGTTCGTGGACTACGTTCTCTCGCCCGAAGGGCAGACGCTCTTCGAGTCGCTCGGGCGTGTGCCGGCCAGCAGCCGCGTCAAGAGCGCGTTGAACAACTTTCCGTTCACGACCATTGACGCTGCCACTGCGCTCGACGAGAAGGACAAGTGGGAACAGCTCTGGAACGAGCTGTTCCTGAGGAATTAGCGTCGTTCGGTCGGATCCAGCCCGTCGCGCGGCGCGCCGGTGCCGGAAGAACCGAGGAACAGCCGTTTGCCGTCGCCGAACGTCACGTCGCGGCCGTTCGCCCGGCGCGATCCGTCCTTCGCCTGAAAGCCTTCGACAACGATCTCGATGCCCGTGGGGAGGGAGTTCCTGCTGAACCCCCGCCGGAACAGCGCATTCGGCGGACCGCCTTCGATCGCCCATGCTTCCACCCGGCCGTTTGGCTGCTTCACCTCGATGTGGATCCACGTGTGCGGGTTGATCCATTCCATCTTGACGACCGTGCCGCGCAGCTTGATCGGCCTGTTGGCATCGAACTCCGCGGCGAAGGCATGGTGTGCGTGCAGCGGGGCTGCAGCGAGGCCGATACCGACAGACGCCAGCACCACACGACGAAGGCCACGAAGAGCCTTCTTGGATCTCGTACGCTTCGTGTCTTCGTGGTTCATCGCGGTCCTGCGCATGGAGTTCACCTCACTTCGACGACGCCTGCGCCCGCGGCTGGGCGCGGCCGCCGCTCAGCAGGTTCGCCATCGCGTAGTTCCCTTCGTGGCACGCGTACTCGTAAATTCGCGTGCCCTCCGGCAGCCGGCTGATCGGCATGTTTGCGGTCCACGGCTGTGCGAACGTCGCCGGGTCGTCGACGGTGATGCGGTAGTCGATCGTGTCGTCGGCGACGCGGGTGAAGCGTTCGACGATTGTCAACGTCTCCGACGCGCGCGTCCAGATGTTGGCCCACTCGTAGTTGGTCCGATCCAGGACGTTCGTCGTCTCGACGACGAGCGTCTCGCCCTCCCAGCGGCCGACAGAATCGCCGAGCCACTGCCGGACCGCTCCGTGCGATCCGCCGTTGACCGGAATGATCCGTCGATCGCGGTACTCCTCGTGCAGGATCGTGACGTAGCCGGGACTCTGCACGATCATGTTGTGCCCGCCATTCGGCCCCTGCCACATCATCGCCGTGACGCCATCGGTCAAACACCGCTCACCGGTATCAGGATCCAGGTACGACTCGTAGGGACCAACGCCGTACCGAGCCTGCGCGCGCGTCTCGGCCTTCCGCGCCTCGGGGGTATACGGCAGCAACCCGTCGCGCGGGTCGACAACGAGCGACGTCTGCCTGAAGACGCGTCGCGGGCGGCCGTGGTCCTGCCAGAAGCTGTTGTACTCGTTGCCGCGGATCGGCGACTCGTCGATCGACCGCCGGCCGACCGCCGCACCCTCGAGGCCGGCCAGCCGGTTGGCGGCCTGCTCCTTCTCAATCCGATCGCGGTCGGCGATCTCCTCGTCCGTCAGGGATTCACGGCCCGCGAACGCCTTCGGCCGCTCGAGCGGCACCGCCCCTTCGTAGCGCCAGACGCCCTGCAGGTCGGGGTCGCCCCACGCCGTACGCGGAGTTGTCCAGGTGCCCTCAGCGGTAGGGGTCGACCAGAACGAACAGCCGGTTGCCAGCAGGGCGACCAGGCCGACCATCACGAATCTGCGGATTGCCATCGTTCGCTCCGTCACGGGTTCCGCCGGCCCGTCGACGGATCGACGAGGCCGCGTTCCCCGTACATCAGCTGCTCGACGAATTCGGTGCACTTGTATTCCAGGATCTTCTTGTCGGGCTCGTAGCGGCGGTAGAGCGGCATGCGCATCGTCCAGGGCCGCGAGAAGATCTTCGGGTCGTCGATCGTGGCTTCGTACATGAGGTGGTACGGACTGATGGGAGTATAGCGCTCGGTCACGCGAAGCGCGTCGCTGTGGAAGTTGCCGGCGCGGTCGAACCACGTCTGGTCGTTGAAGTCGCTCACGTCGACGGCGAGGCTGTCGCCGTCCCAGCGGCCGCGCGACAGGCCCATCCACGTCGGCGTCGGATTGTCCTCCACTTCCGTCATGTGGATCGTGCGCGTCGTCCCGGCGTACTCATAGGCGATCAGAATCTGGTCGCTCCCTTGGAGGATCTGGAACGGATAGGGCATGTAGGTGGCGCGCGGGACGCCCGGCATGAAGCAACGGATCTCCGGGTCGCGCTCGAGCCAGCGCGCCGCGTTCTCCTGCTGCTGTTTGCGCGCTGCGGGTTGATACGGAATCTCGCCGCCAACCACGACGCTCTCCCCGGCGGGCACGCCGCCGGCGGCGCCGAGCCCGCGCACATCCGGGGCAGGCAGATCGACAGGAGTCGCCCGATTGAGGCCGCCGCCGCGCGGCGGGGCGGGAACGATCGTGAGCGCCGGACGAGCCGGATGCGCCTCGAGATCATAGTGGGCGGTGTTCATCGCCTGCCAGATCCCGTTCAGGTCGGGGTGGCCGTCCACCGTGCGTGGCGCGCGGTAGGCGTCGGTCTGGCCGGCCGCGGGCGGCGCCTGGCGCCCGCAGAACGCGACGAGGGCAGCGGCGGCAACAAGCGTGACGACCATCGAGGCGCGGGTCCGCATAGAGGTGCCTCGTATCACGAGGAGATTATCCTCGAAATCCTAGCGGCGGGGCGCGAGACGCCGCGACGCTAGAACGTCTGGCCGATGGCGAAGTACCAGCGTCCTCCCGGCTGCGCGGCGCGGCTGGTCAGGGGCATCCCGAAGTCCACGCGAATCAGCGCGAACGGCGAGTCCAGACGAAGGCCGACACC
>Ga0187893_10002631_pt1 | contig 38932 bp, 39 predicted proteins | sample MA1701074metaG_FD_139574 | JGI IMG/M metagenome (GOLD analysis project Ga0187893, IMG submission 139574) | White microbial mat communities from a basaltic lava cave in the Kipuka Kanohina Cave System on the Island of Hawaii, USA - MA170107-4 metaG ... | reverse complement strand
CAGTTTTTCAGGCCCGCGGAGGGATCAACACCGGAAAGAACGCATTATCGTGGAAAGGAAGCCAGTCAATAAACCCGAAGTGTGCTAATACGAAACTGTCTCAACCGAGGGGTTCACCCCAGGAAATTGTGCCTAAATTGTGCCTATCCTAACCAAATTCAGGCCAACTCCCGCCAAGGCAGGCCAACAAAGAATAGCGCAATTTCAAAGACTTACTGAAATGGCGAGAAGTTAGAAAGGGCCTTTTTCGGATTAAAAGGGCGATGCTCTACCGACTGAGCTAGCGGCTCACGCTCTCCAGAGTGGGTGTCAGGTGTCAGGGTTCGGATGTTGGGGTACATGATACCCCAAAGAGGCCGGACGCGTCACTCAGGATTTGGGGCGGGTGCGCGCCGGTGCGAGCACATTGCGCAGGATGATGGTCTCGCTGCGCTTCGACCCGGTGGAAATCATGTCGATCCGGCACTCCGCCATTTCTTCGATCCGCTGAAGATAGCGCTTCGCCTGCACGGGCAGGTTTTTGTAGGCGGTCACGCCGGTCGTCGCTGCGGTCCAGCCGGGCATTACCTCATACTGCGGTTCACACTTGGAGAGTACCTGTAAATCTGCCGGCATCTCCTTGTAGAGAGCCCCGCCGTAGCGGTAGCCGGTGCAAACCTTCAGCTCCTTGCAGCCGTCCAACACGTCCAACTTGGTGACCGCGAGCGAGGACAGGCCGTTCACGCGCGTCGCATAGCGCAGGAGGACGCCGTCGAACCACCCGCACCGCCGGGCACGCCCCGTCGTCGCGCCGAACTCTTTGCCCCGTTCCTGCAGTCCGCATCCGACCTCATCCGTCAATTCGGTCGGAAAGGGACCGCTGCCGACCCGCGTGGTGTAGACCTTTGCCACCCCCATCACCCTCTCGAGCTTGGTCGGCCCCACCCCGGTTCCGGTGGCGGCCCCACCCGCCGCGGCACTCGATGAGGTGACGTATGGATACGTCCCGAAATCCACATCCAGATGCGTCCCCTGGGCCCCCTCGAAGAGCACGCTCTGCCCACGATCGATGGCCCGATTCAGGAGCACGGAGGTCTCCACGATGTGGCCCTTCAGCCGCTCGGCATACTCCATATATTCCTGGAAGACCTTTTCGACGTGAAATCCCTTGACCTGGTAGAGGCGCTCCAGGATCGTGTTGATCTCCCCCAGGTTTTCTTCCAGCTTGGTACGGAACAGCGGAGGATTGAGCAGATCGGCGGCGCGAATGCCGATGCGCGCCATCTTGTCGGCATAGGACGGGCCGATGCCCCGGCCGGTCGTGCCGATGCGCCGCGACCCCTTGGACTGCTCCGCCGCCTTCTCGATTGCTTTGTGGTACGGGAGGATCAGATGGGCCCGCTGGCTGATGGCAAAGTTCTTGCCGATCTTCACGCCATTCGCTTCCAGGCGATCCATCTCCTCGATCAGCGCCGCAGGGTCTACCACCACCCCGTTGCCGATCACGCAGAGCTTCCCGCGGTAGAGGACCCCCGAGGGAATCAGATGGAAGACAAAGGTGCCCCGATCGGTCACGACCGTGTGGCCGGCGTTGGATCCTCCCTGAAACCGGACAACCACGTCGGCATCACGGGCGAGGATGTCGACGATCTTGCCCTTGCCTTCATCGCCCCACTGTGTCCCGACCACGACAAGATTCGACATATTCGGTGCGGCGACCCCCTCACCCTCCCCTCTCCCGCACGGGGGAGAGGGCAACATTGCTTCCCAAAAAAAGAGCCCTGGCCGCCTAAGGCCAGAGCCACTTGCGCCTCATAGTAGGACTCACATCCTGGTTTGTCAACAGAATGAATAGCCGCGAGTGGCGCCCCCCTTTTCTTGACTGCCTGCCGGTCGCATGTTAGCATCCCCCGAAATTCATTACGGATTTTGAAATTCGAAATTTTCGATGCGGTGGGGCTGTAGCGCAGTTGGGAGCGCGCCTGAATGGCATTCAGGAGGTCGCCGGTTCAATCCCGGCCAGCTCCACCAACTTTTTAAGCCGCGAGACAATCGAGAAAGGCGCGAAAAGCGAGAAAGGTTTGAACAGTTCTATGCGAGGCCGCCTTCAGCCCCGTTCGTGCATTTCTCGCCTTTCCCGCGTTTCGCGCATTTCCCGCTAGGCTGCCCCGCCCTTCGTTTCGAACCCATGCTCCAGATTGAAGAAGTCAGCAAACAGTTTGCCGCCCGCGTCCTTCTGAAGGAAGCGTCCGCTCATTTGCGCCCGGGCTCCCGGGTCGGCCTCGTCGGCCCCAACGGGGTCGGGAAGACCACGCTCATCCGCATGATCCTGGGTGAGGAATCGCCCGACAAGGGCCAGATTCGCAAGCGCCCGAGGTTGCGGCTCGGCTATCTCGCGCAGGAGCTTGAAACCCTGTCCGGCAAGACGATTCTCGACGCGGCCCATCGGGACCAGTACCCGGAGCACGAAGCCAAACGCATTCTGTCAGGCCTGGGCTTCACGGACGCCGACTTCGGCCGGCCCGTGGAAACGCTCTCCGGCGGCTACCGCATGCGCGTGGCCTTGGCCCACCTGCTCCTGGCCAATCCCGATGTCCTGATGCTCGACGAGCCTACCAACCACCTCGACAAGCCGACCCAGGCCTGGTTCGAGCAGTTTCTGTTGCAATCGGGCATGACCATCCTCGTGATCAGCCACGACACGGCTTTCCTGGATCGGGTGGTGACCCACATCTGGGACATCCGCCATCACCGGATCCAGGAATATCGCGGGAACTACACCACCTTCCTGGAGCAACGGGCGGCACGGGACGCCCAGCAGGAATCCTCGGCGCAGCGGCAGACGAAGGAGATCGCGCGGGTCCAGAAGTTCGTGGACCGGTTCCGGTACCAAGCCAACAAGGCCAGCCAGGTCCAGTCGCGTATCAAACAACTGGACAAGATCAAGCGCATCGAGCTGACCCGAGACCCCAAGCGGGTGCGGTTCAAATTCCCGTTGCCGGCGGCCAGCGGCCGGCAGGTGCTGGAACTTCGCGCCGTCGCCAAGAGTTATGGAGACACGGTGGTCTATACAGCCTTGGACTTCGCCATGGAGCGAGGTCAGCGCGTGGCCCTCGTCGGCGAGAATGGCGCGGGCAAGAGCACGCTGCTCAAGATGCTGGCCGGCGTCCTGCCGTTCGAGCGGGGGACCCGGACGGTCGGGCACGGGGTCTCCCTTCACTATTTTGCGCAGCATCAGGCGGAAACCTTGAACCCGGAGCACACGGTGCTCGAGTCACTCACGGAGGTTTCCAATCAGGCCGAAATGAATTTCTTGCGTGGGATTGCGGGAGCGTTTCTGTTCTCCGGGCCGGACCAAAAGAAGCCGATCAAGGCCCTCAGTGGCGGCGAGCGGAACCGGGTGGCGCTGGCCCGGATGCTCGTCGAGCCCGCGAATACTTTGCTGCTCGATGAGCCGACGAACCATCTCGATCCGGCTTCCGTGGATGTCTTGACGGATGCCCTGACTGCATTCCCCGGCACCATCATCTTCATCTCCCACGACCCGACGTTCCTCACGCGCGTGTCGACCCGGGTGGTGGAGATCGACGCCGGGAAGGCGCGGGATTTCCACGGGGACTACGAATACTATCTGTGGAAGCGAGCCCAGGAACTCGAGTCCATCAAGGAAACGACCGAAGAGTTAACCCCGAAAGCTAAGCAGCCTCCCAAAGCCACGACCAACTCCCTGCCCGGCCCCCCACAGCCGAAGCCGAAGGGTGGGGATCGGCGCGAGTTGACCAAGAGTCAGGCGCGCCTTGAGAAGCAGGTCCTGCGCGCCGAAGGAGAGATTGCCGAACTGGAGGCCCGCCTCAAGGCCAGGGACCAGGAGCTGGCCGATCCCGTCCTGTATCAGGACTTTGCCCGTTGGAATGACCTGCACCTGGAGCAGGACCGGTGGAAGAAGGACCTCGAGCGGCTGACGGCGCGGTGGGCTGATTTGTCGCAGGAGCTGGAAGGCATCAAGCAGAAGCTGGCGGTCGGCGGTTAACTCGCGTCCTTGAGCGTGTCTTCCAAGTACGAGGCCAGGCGGGGATTGGCCGCCTTCGCCACGGCCCGGTCCCACACCACCCCCATCAGGAACCCTCGCTCCCAGGACTTTACCCAGGCCACCCGGCCGGCCAGCGTTTCCTTCTCATCCTCACCCTGTGGACTCAGAAACGCCACCGACACGGTCACCCGCTCGCCGGGGGTGAAGGCCTCCTTCGCCTGGAAGCCGGCCCCGAGCCGGTTCACATTGTCGAGGACGGCGGTGAACGCGCGGCCCGCTTCGCGGCGGGACGCGAGAAGCGCCGCCCCCGTCAACTGCACACGGGGGGACCGCCGTCTCTCAGCGCCTGAGTATGCTGCTTGTGCCATGCAGGGGTCTCACCTGTCGTGTCAGAAGTATAGCCGAAGAATCGCCTCTGTCCAGCCCCGGGACAGGCTCCGGCGCTCCGCCGGTGCCTGTCCCGGAGGATTGTCGACGTCCGGAAGGGGGACCGTCCCCAGGGTCTTGGAAAGGGACTGTCCCCTTTTGCGGAGACGAAAAGGGGACAGTCCCTCACTTCGGCCGGTAGTACCGCTTCCCCTTTAGTGGATCGGGCAGATGGGCCTGGTCCGCCTTGGCGGTCGGCTCGTCGTGGACGTACTTGTACCCCTGCCCATACCCCAGGTCGCGCATCAGGGAAGTGACCGCGTTGCGGAGATGGAGCGGCACGCCCAGGTTTCCGAACTGGCGGGCATCCTGGATGGCCTCCAAGAGCCCGACGTAGGAGGCGTTGTCCTTCGGCCGGCTCGCGAGATAGGTCGTCCCGTGAGCCAGGTTGATCTGGGCTTCCGGCAGGCCGACGAACTCGACGGCCTGAAAGACCGCCGTGGCGACCACCAGCGCCAGCGGGTCGCCGTTGCCGATGTCCTCGGACGCAAAGATCACCATGCGCCGCGCGATGAACTTGGGGTCCTCCCCGCCTTCCAGCATGCGGGCCAGCCAGTACAGCGCCCCATCCGGATCGGAGTCCCGCAGACTCTTGATGTAGGCCGAGATGAGATTGTAGTGCTCCTCGCCGGCCTTGTCGTAGCGGAGCGCCTTCTTGAGGAGCGCCGCATCCAACGCTCGTTCATCAATTCGCACCCGTCCGTCGGGACCGGCCGGGGTCTGGGTGACCACGAACTCCAGCGCGGTCAACGCGGCGCGGGCATCGCCGTTGCCGAACCCGATCAGGCGCCGGCGCGCCTCAAGGGCGAGATCGGCCTTCAATTTACCCAATCCCCGCTCCACGTCCGCGAGAGCCTGATCCAGGATACGTCCCATGGCTTCATCGGAGAGCGACTTCAGCACCACCACCATCGAACGGGACAGCAACGGCGCGATGACTTCGAACGACGGGTTTTCGGTCGTCGCCCCGAGCAGGATGATCGTGCCCCGCTCAACGTGGGGCAGAAAGGCATCCTGCTGGGCCTTATTGAACCGATGGATTTCGTCGACGAAGAGAATCGTGCCTTGGTGGCGCAGCGCGCGCCGCTGCTCGGCTACCTGGATGATCCGGCGCAATTCGGGAATGCCGCCGGTCACGGCGGAGAAGAAGACAAAGGCCGCTTTGGTATGGCGGGCGACGATCCGGGCGAGGGTCGTTTTTCCGGAACCGGGAGGTCCCCAGAGAATCAGCGACGAGACCGTGTCGGCTTCGATGGCCCGGCGGAGCGGCCGGTCCGGCGCCACGATGTCGTCTTGCCCGAGGAATTCTTCGAAATCGCGCGGCCGCATTCGCTCGGCCAGTGGCGCGGAGGGCCCGGGCAGGTCCTGCTCCTGTTCGGACGCAAACAGATCCGGCTCGTCTTGCCGCTCATCGCTCATCGCCGCACGCGCCTCCCTGGTCAGCCGAGATTGTATACCAGGGGGAGGGTTTCATGGTAGGAAGGGGCATGCTTGCGCGCATCAACGGCATCAACCTCGCGTACACGGATCACGGGCAGGGTCTCCCCGTCGTGTTCGTCCACGCCTTCCCCTTGAATCGGGTCATGTGGGCGCCTCAGGTCGAGGCTCTCGCCGGCGGTTATCGGGTCATCACGGCGGACCTGCGCGGGCACGGGGAATCCGACGCGCCCCTGTGGCGCTACACGCTGGAGCAGTTCGCGGACGACCTGCGCGGACTCCTCGATCACCTGAACATTCCGCGCGCGGTGTTCGTCGGTCTCTCGATGGGCGGCTATACCCTCTTCGCCTTCTACCGGAAATACGCGGATCGCGTCCAAGGTCTCGTGCTCGCCGACACGCGGGCACAGGCCGACACGGAGGAGGGCCGCACAGGCCGGTTCAACATGGCACAGGCCGCCTACCGGCAAGGGGCCTCCGCGATCGCCGATGTCATGCTGCCCAAACTGCTGAGCCCCGCCGCGCTGCAAGGGAGGCCCGGATTAGTTCAGCAGGTGCGGGGGATCATCACCGCGACGCAGATCAGCGGCATCGCCGGGGACCTCATGGCGATGGCCGAGCGGCCCGATTCTACTCTATTGCTAAAGGAGATCGCTTGCCCGACGTTGGTGATCGTGGGAGAGCTGGACCAGGCCACGCCGCCGGCCGACGCGCGGGCGATGGCGGAGGGCATTCGAGGAGCACGGTTGGAGGTCATCCATGGGGCGGCGCACCTCGCCAACCTGGAGCAGCCGGAAGCGTTCAATCAGGCGCTGGTGAAGTTCCTGGAGAGGGTCAGAGGGTGATCACTCGTCATACTGACTCGGTGGTTCGTCGGATGAGCTTCAAGAACTCATCCCGCGTCTGCTGCTGATCCCGGAACACGCCCCGCATTTCACTGGTCACCGCGATCGTGTTTTGCTTTTCCACGCCCCGCATCATCATACAGAGGTGCCGAGCCTCCATGACGACGCCCACGCCGTGCGCGCCGAGTTTCCGCTCGAGCGTTTCCGCGATCTGGACGGTGAGGCGCTCCTGCACCTGCAGCCGACGGCTGAACGCATCCACGACCCGGGGAATCTTGCTGAGTCCCACGACCTTCCTGTTAGGCAGGTAGCCTACGTGGCAACGGCCGAAAAACGGCAACATGTGATGCTCGCAGAGGCTGAAAAAATCGATATCCCTGACGATGACCATCTCTTCGTAGTCGATTGGAAACATGGCGCCGTTCAGTAATTGGTCCAGGTCCTGCTTGTATCCCCTGGTCATGAAGCGGAGCGCCTTATCCACCCGCTCAGGCGTCTTCAGCAATCCGTTCCGTTCCGGATCCTCGCCGAGTAACTCAAGCATGCGGTGCACGAGGTCGGGGATTTCCGAAGGTCCGCCGTTGCCCCGCACATCCACCTTTTGACCGGCCGGTTTCTTAGACGGCATCGCGTCCTGCTCCACATTCTTGTTTCGCCGCAGGTCCGGCATATTCAAAATAGTTGTCGCGGGTCTCGACCACGCCGATCTTCTCCAAACGACCGACCGGAATGCGATCCACGAGCAGCTCCCAAATGAGTTGGACCAGATTTTCGCCCGTCGTTGTCGCGGCAGCGAAGGCCGGATCGCCGTTCAGGTCCTGATGATCGAAGCGCGACACGATCGTTTCCTGCACCAACCGGTCCAGGGATTCCAAATCAGTGACCAGCCCCGTCTCCGGATTGATCGCCCCGCCCACCGTCACCAATACGACATAGTTATGTCCATGCCCGTTCGGGTTGTTGCACTTCCCGAACATCACCCGGTTCTCCTCCGCCGACAGGTGTTCCGAGTGCAATCGGTGCGCGGCCGCGAATTGGTAGCGTCTGGTCACGCTGGCATGGCTCATTCCGGTCCACTCCGCCGTTGAACACAGCGGGCCGGGATCGCTCCTCCCGCAAGAGGGCCACCCCGGCCCAAAGATGAAATCAAGCATTTGCTGATCTGGTGATTGATCGAAATCCTCAAATCAGAAAATCGCCAGATTCGGCTTAGGCGCTGAACGAACTGCCGCAACCGCAGGTTGTCTTGGCCTGGGGGTTCTTGACCGCGAACCCCGATCCCTGGAGGCTGTCCACATAGTCCACTTCGGCGCCGCTCAGGAGCGGGGCGCTCTGCGAATCCATGATGACCTTCACATCGCCCTTTTCGATGACGGTGTCGTCATCGGACAGCTTCGATTCGAAGGCCATCCCGTACTGGTAGCCATGACAGCCCCCGCCCCGCACGTAGATCCGCAGACCCACGGTGTCTTTCTCCTCCTGCATCAGTTCCTTGATCTTCTGCTCCGCCATCGAGGTAATCGTAACCATCGCCGCCTCCTCTATTCTGTTCCAATCTCAGTTAGTCCAATGAAACCGTGCATCCCTTCGAATCACCCTGACCGGCCAACTGCTCAGCCGCCTGTTGGCCCGAGGCGGTCGGCGGCTCCCACTTCTGCTCCGGAACCCGCACGATCACATCTCCGTGGATGCGGGACTGACAGCCGAGGCGATGCCAGGGCTCGCTCAGCGCCTCGCGATCCAGGAGATCCTGTTCATCGAAATCGATCTCCGAGAGGTTTTCACTCCCGACTTGCACCTCTACCCGACAGGTCGTGCAGGAGGCATTCCCTCCGCAATCATGGTGTAAAGGAAATCCCAACACCTGCGACGCTTCCAACAGGGTCAGGTTCTCCGGCACCTCCCCGCTCTTCCCTTCCGGATGGAGAAAAGTCACCCGCGGCATCGCATCACTCCGTCACGCGTCACTCGTCACTGAATTACACGCCGACCGGCACCGGCTTGTAGGGGCACCGCTTCAACGTCAGATGTTCTTCGAACTCGCGACGGAACAAGCGCAGGCTGCTCTGTACCAGGACCGCCGCACCGGTCACGAGGGTACAGTAGCCCGTGCCCTTCACAAACCCGCAGAGTTGCATGAGGCTGTCCAGGTCTTTCTGAGTGCCTTCACCTGTCTCGATCTTGGTCATCAGCGTGGCGAGATTGATCGTGCCCATCCGACAGGACGGGCATTGCCCGCAGCTTTCATTCCTGAAAAACTCGGAAAACTTCAGGGTCTGCGCGACCATACAGGTGGCGTCATCCACCACGATCACACCCGCCGAGCCGAGGCCGGTCCCGGCCTTCTTCAGGGAGTCAAAGTCCATCGGCAGGTCCAACTGATCCGCAGGGACCATCGAGAAGGAAGGGCCGCCGGGAAACACGGCCTTGACCTTCCGCCCGTCCGGCACGCCGCCCCCGAATTCTTCGATCAGCCGACGCAGGGGGGTCCCCAGCGGCATTTCGTAAATCCCCGGCTTGGTGACCGCGCCGCTGAGCGAGAACAGCATGGTCCCGGGACATTTCTCCGTGCCCACCTGGGCAAACCACCCGGCGCCGTTCTGCAGAATGCGCGGGATGTTGCAGAGGGTTTCGACGTTATTCACCAGAGTGGGCTTTCCGTACAGGCCGAAGTCGGTCGGGTAGAACGGCGGCTTCTGGCGCGGCATGGCCGGGCGGCCCTGCATGGACTCCAGCATCGCCGTTTCTTCGCCGGCGACGTAACTGCCCTGGCCGGAGAACAGCTCGATGTCCAGATCCACTCCCGTCCCCAACACGTTCTTGCCGAGAAACCCCTTCGCCCGCGCCTGCTCGATGGCCTTCTTCAGATTGGCCTGCTCTTCCTCGTATTCGTGGTTGACATAAATGAACGAGGCCTTTGCCTTCACCGTGTAACCAGCGATCAAGCAGCCCTCCAGCAATTGGTGTGGAGCATGTTTGAGCAAATATCGGTCTTTAAAGGTACCGGGCTCGTGCTCCCCCGCGTTGCAGACGAAGTAGCGCTCCGCAGTGCGATGATTGAGCACCTTGTCCCATTTGATGCCGGTCGGGAACCCCGCTCCGCCCCGCCCCCGTAACCCGGATCGTTTGAGTTCGCCGACGATATCCTCACGTTGTAATTCTTTCACACATTTCTGCCACGCCAGGTACCCGCCCTGGCGGATGTAGGCATCGATATCCCACGAGGGGCCGTCCAGCGCGTGGAGCAGTCTAGGTGCATCAGGGGACACGGATTGCGTCTTCCTTTGCTCGGGACAAGATTCCGACCGAATTGGTCGGAAGGCTGTACTATACGGGCTCTTTCCTAAGCTCGTCAAGCCGGAGCGGCCCGAATAGGGCTGAATCTCAAGCGGTTAGGCCATCCGGCCTACTCAGCATGAAGACTGACAGGTTTTCCGGCGAGAAGCCGGGCGCCAAGTCACAGGAATGCCGGCGGGGAGTCCACCCATGGCGGCTCCCCGCTGGCTCACGTAACAGTGTTATTTCCAGTGGCTTCCCGCTCCCATGAAGAACAGCATCGGGATCGAGAGCATTACATTGACCCGCGACGCCAGAAGCGCGGTTCTACCCCAGGTTGCCATCTCCGGAGGCGCGGGCGTGCCGTCTTGGGCCGTCTTCGAGACCGCCGCGATGATCTTCTTCTGGTTCGGCCAGATGATCGCGTGCACATTGGCCATCATGATGATGCCCAGCAGGCCGCCGATCCCAAGGGCAATGGCACCGGTCCCGCCCTTTGAATAGAGGTATAGGTACAGCACGATCCCTGCCAACACGGTCACGGTGGCCCCGTGGCGGAACCAGTTCAGCGCGGCAGGCATCAGCTTCGGGATGACGACGTTCTTCGTGGGGCCGTCAAGGCTCTTGAGAAACGCCGCGTTGATCAGGTTGAAGAAGTACAGCAGCCCGATCCACGTGATCCCGGCCAGAAAGTGAATCCATCTAACCAGCATTCCGATCCAGTCGGTCTCCGCGGCCGTCCCGGTGCCGACCGCGAACCCTATGACCAGCAGGATCGAGAGACCGATTCCCGCCATGATGGTCTGGTACGGATCTTCAAGGAATTTCATCGCGACACCCCCTTCAAGTCAATTGCTGATCGCTGTCTCTACCGCAGCCACCACCGGAATGTCAACTTCTGCCAGGGTTCTTATACGTACTCAGGCCGAGCCGTGCTGCTCCGCCGGCATCCGCTCCAGGACCTGGCAGAGTTCCCGGACCGCAGCCGCGGATCGGGTGAGCGCGGCCCGCTCTTCGGCCGTGAGGTCATACTCGATGATCGCCTCGACGCCGCGGCTCCCCAGCCGCACCGGAACCCCGACCACGACGTCCCGGAGGCCATACTCCCCTTCGCAGAGCGCCGCGCAGGGAAGCACACGCTTCTCGTCTCTGAGAATCGCCTCGACCATTTCCACCGTGGCGGCCGAGGGTGCGTAGAAGGCGCTCCCCGCCTTCAACAGATTGACGATCTCCGCCCCGCCATCGCGCGTGCGCCGGACCAGCGCGTCCAGGCGTTCCTTGCGGAACCAATCGCTCACCGGACGGCCCGCCACCGTGGTGTACCGGAGCAGCGGCACCATCGAGTCTCCATGTCCCCCCAGTACCATCGCATGGACCTCGGCCGCCGACACCCCCAACTCGGCCGCAATGAAGGAACGAAAGCGCGCCGAATCCAGAACACCGGCCATTCCCAGGACCCTCCCCTTGGGAAACCCGCTGGTTTTCAGCGCCACATGGACCATGACGTCCAAGGGATTGGTGACCAGGATCAGAATTGCCTCCGGCGAGCGCGCCGCGACCTCTCGCACCACGCCCCGCACAATCCCGGTGTTGGTGGCCAGCAATTCATCGCGGCTCATTCCGGGCTTGCGCGGCACCCCCGAGGTGATCACGACCAGAGCCGACCCGGCCGTGGCTTCATACCCGTTGGTCCCGATGACGCGAGAGTCATACCCGTTGATGGGTCCGGCCTGCTCCAGGTCCAGAGCTTTGCCCTGGGGGATTCCAGGTACGATGTCCACCAGGACCAGGTCGTAACAATTCTTCTCCGCCAGCCGCTGGGCCACCGTCCCGCCGACGTTGCCTGCGCCCACCACCGTTATCTTGGGTCGTCCCATATCTTCGCTCCCCGGAAAAGCTCTCAGCGATCAGCCGTCAGCAATCAGCTTTCAGCCTTCAGCATTTCCGAATCCAGGCTGAGCGCTGATGGCTGATAGCTGGCCGCTGCCATTCAATGTCCGTCGTGCCCCGTCCATCCGCCGACTTTGAAATTAATCGTGCACACGAAATTCTCACCGTGGTAGAAATTCACCTTGATCTTCTTCTTGCCGTAGGTCCCGGCCAGGAACTCCTCCGGGTTGTCCACCAACTCCTGATAGCCACCGGCCGGAAAGGTCCCCAGCTCGATAAAGGTCACGATCATCCCGGTCTTCACCTCTTCCAAAATCTTGCACCAGCAGTGTGGATAGATCTCCCGGAACTTGGCGTCGACTTCCTCCTTCGACGGTTCGCCCCGCTCCTCCCCCGGCTTCACGCTCCTGTTGGCGAACTTGGCCTGCCGCCGGACGTACGGATACTGGTGCCCCGTGAACAGCTTATAGAGCCACGGCGGCACCGCTGGCCTCGTTGACGGTTCCGACATCCCTCGCCCGTCTCGCCTCTCCCACCCTTCCCGCCCGTCCCGCTCGTCTCGCCCCTCTCGCGCGTCTCGCTTCCGCTAAGCCGTGAGCCGTCGATAGATTCGCGGCAACCGTTCCGGCAGCGCCTCGACGCGATCGACGATCAGAAACCGGACTTCCCCATACATGCGTCGCAGATAATCACTGGCTTCGCTATCCACCGTGATGCAGAACGGGTCGATTCCTCGCATGCAAGCTTCCTTGAGCGCCATCTTCGTGTCTTGCAAGGAATACTCGTCGGCGTACCCCTCGTCGAGCGGTCTCCCATCACTCATCAGCACCAGCAACTTGGTGCGGGCGGTCCGGCACCGCAACCTGGCGGTGGCGTGCCGAATGGCGGCGCCGTCGCGGTTCTGCTGAAGCGGGACCACCGAGCCGATCCGGCGCGCGACACGCCCGGCGCCCATCTCGTCAAAGTCTTTGACGACGTGGAATTCCACCTCGTGACGACCCCGACCGGAGTACCCATAGACGGCATATTGATCTCCCACCGCGGCGAGTGCTTCGCAGAGCAGCACGAGCCCTTCCTTCTCCACGTCGATCACCCGCCGGCCATCTCCCTCCACCTGTCGGCTGGTGGACCCGCTGAGGTCCACGAGAAACGCCACCGCAACGTCGCGCTCCCGCTTCTCCCGCCGGATATAGATCCGATCCGACGCTTCAGCCCCGGCAGCGCGATCCGCCACACGTCTGATAGCCGCCTCCAGGTCCACTTCCTCCCCGTCCGGCTGCCCCGGGCTTCGACGAAGTCCCGGAGGCCGCAGACTTTCAAAATAGCGGCGCAGAAGTCGAACCGATGGACCATGTGCGGCGAGGGTCGCTTCCACGAAGTCAGCCGTCCCTTCAGGTGCCGTTTGCTCAACGACGCGGCACCAGTTCGAGCGGTAGTCCTGGATCAGTCCGTCCCATTCGTCATACAGGAAGGCGCGGCGGGAAGCCCGTTGATGCTCATGGCGTCTCCGGGAATCGTCGGGAACAGCCGGCATCTGCTCGATGGATGCGGCGAGAGCATCGCTCGCGGCAAAGGCTTCATCAGGCCCTTCGCCAAGCAATTCTTCTCTCGCGCGAGACAGGCCGCCGGCTTCCTGCGGTTCTGCGGCGCCGGGACCCGCCCCTGCCGGCAGCACAGCTCCTTCCCGCCCGGCTCCCCCGCCCTGATTGCCGGCATCCTGCTCGGTCCGCTCCCGCTCCCTGACCAGGTCCGGTTCCATCTCTCCTCGGTAGGCCCAGTTGGTAACCCGACGGTACACCCCTGAGATCTCCTCGGAGGCCTTCGGTCCGGCACCCTGGTCCGCCTCCTGCGGTGAGTCCGGGCTCGACCATGTTTGGTCCGGGGCCGATGCCACCATTTTCTCCAAGAGGACGTAGATGCCGTCAGCCAGCCTGATCGCATCCTCCGCCGTCGAAGCCGGCTTCCGGATCCCCTGGCACAACGCCCAGGTCTGCTCCACGATGGCGTTGATTGCGTCAGGAACAGGCACCGCCCCTGGATCTCGGGTGGACAACAAGAGGAGACAATCCACGACCATCTCTCGGACCGACATCCCGTGCAGGAAAGAACGGACGGCCACCGCTTCCTCTGCAAGTGCCGCGAGGCCGCGCTTGAGCCCCGGATACTCCTGCTGAAGCAGGTACTCGACCCGGGCATCCTCGAGGATCGTCCAGAGATCACGAATCAACCCCGGCTGGGGATACAAATCGAAAACCTGTTGCAACGTTTGAACGTTCCACGTTCCAACGTCGGAAGGAGCGCGAGAGTACCGAGCCGTGACATCGGCGATCAGATCGGCTACGTCCCGGAGCGAAACCCCATAGGTGCCGAACTCGAGATGCCCCGCCTCGTGCGCCGTCATGACCGTATACAGGCGGACATTTTCTTCCCGCGTGGGATACCGTCGCAAAATCGCCGGGAGCATGATCGTCCGTCCGTCCGGGCTGACCCTTGCCCGAACTGGTTCCTTGCCTGGTTCGCCGACGGACTCCGGCAGGGCCTGGATCGTCACGTCCGTCCCGCAGAGTCCCTGCGCGAAGAGCTTCAACTGCCGGGCCACCTGCCGGAGCGGGATCCCGCTCATGGCCTGCTCCACGGACGCCAGAGCCTTCTGGGTTTCCAGCGAAAAATAGGCGCGCGCGCCTTCCGCGCTATACTCCAGGGTTTCCATCCCACCCCGGAACCAGTCTTCAAACTTGTCGTGGGCGACGGCTGTTTCCCCGATCAGGGCGACGATCTCAGGGCATCGGCGGACACAGGCAAGCGCCGCCGGGGCATCGCGCTCGGCGACCAGTGCGCCGTAGCGCAGCACGCGCAGCCGCCAGTCCTCGGTCGGAAGGCGCCGCATGACCCCGGGGGATTCGGCCAGGAAGACGACGGCTGTCTCGGGATCGCGATCGGCCAGGACGGACCCGACGTCGATGAGGCATTTTCTGACCGATACGCCTTCCACGTCACCCAGGATGGCAGGACTGTTCCGGAAGAATTCCAGCGTGCCGAGATAGTCGGTCTTGCCGAGGCTGTTCCTGGTGATCAGCTTCATCCCGAACGCCACCCAGTCGCGGACCTGGTCCAGGGGAATCACGCCGGCCACTGAAGGGCATTGCTTGAAAAACTCAATCCCGAGGACGTAATCGTAACGGGCGAGTTCCACCCCGATCTCCCCCCAGGCCGGCAGCGCTTCGACAGGCAGGATGGCCAGCAGGTCAGGGGCCGCCCGCAGAAAGTCCAACGCCGCGTTCGGCTCGCTGTCCGCCAGCTCCAATGCCAGCGCCAGAACCGGCTCGCGAGCCGCGGCCGGCTCAATCAGACCAAGAATCCTTGGACTCTCCTTGACATACTTCATCGCCGCGGCCCCGGACGATCCGGCCATGGTCACACACAGGTCCAACCAGGAGCCGATCTCTCCCATACCGGCACGCTGCCTGAGCTCGGGCAACGCTTCAACCACCAGGCGCCCGATCTTCGCGGAGACCTCGTGTAATTCATCCAGGAGCCCGACGACTGCCATAACGGCACCCGGGCGGCTGGCCGTCCGGATGACTTCGCCCGCCAATTCGGCAGCCTCCGCCTGTCCCAGCGACTCGACCAATCGTGCGATTACCGATTCTTCGGGTGTCATCTCTCGATTCTTCCGCAGGCACGAGGGACCGGGGCTGTCTCGTACCGCTTGCCTGGGCAGCGAATTCGCGGATTGTAAAGGAGGCAGCAGTGCTTGTAAACTATGGCCTGCGGCCACAGGCGAGACGAGCGCGAGACGCGCAAATCATCTCACGCAAGTCGCGCACGTCCCGCGCCTCTCGCACACCACACGGAGTGAGCATGCCCCCCCCGAGCAAAGACAGCCTCGACCGGATGTGGAAGTTCGTGAAGGGCTTTGCGGAGAAAAGCGGGACCGCCTTACATCCCACCCCGGGCGTGACGGAGGCCGTGGTGAAAGGGCTCGCGGCGCATGTGGACGAATTGGGCAGACCCCTGTGCCCCTGCAACTTTTATCAGGACAAGCAGGCTGAGGCGAAGCTGCGCCGCTGGCTCTGCGCGTGCGATGAGATGCAGATCTACAAGTACTGTCACTGCCTGCTGTTCGTTCGGGAAGACGGGCTCCCCATCACCGAATACCTCCCCGAAGGCCACGAAGGCCGTGAGTGTTACGGCGTGGTCACCGACCCGACGCCCGACAAGGGACGCGCCTGTCGCCACAGAGCAGCGGTTCAGGGCGACGGGAGCGCCGATCCTGCTCCAACCGCAATCACTCCGGACGACCAACCCAAGTCTTGACCCGGCCACTCCTTGCGATTCTATTCCTGCTCAGCGTTTCCGTAACGGCCATGACCCTGGTGGACCCTACAGGCCTTCCGGTGACCAGCGACCTCGCCAAGCGTCTCAAAGCTCACGTCGAGTATTTGGCCAGCCCCGCCCTGCAGGGACGGAAGCCGGGCACACCCGGGAACCGGCAGGCGGCGGCGTATATTTCGGCTCGATTTCGGGAGCTCGACCTCGACGCCCTCCCTTCACTCGGCGGCTATGGCCAGCCGATCTCCCCGGAATTGGGCGAGAACCTGGTCGCCATGCGGCAGGCCGCGAGCGCCGATAGCACGGCTCCCTGGCTCCTGATCGGCGCGCATTTCGATCATCTGGGAGGAAACTATCTGGGGGCTGACGACAACGCCTCGGCGGTGGCGATCCTTCTCGAGACCGCCCGCGCCCTTCCCCGTCTCGCTCACCATCACCTGCTCGTCGTCGGCTTTAACACGGAAGAACCCCCATACATTCGAACGTCCAGGATGGGCTCTCAGTACTTCGTGGACCATCTCCCGAGCGACATCGGCACGCCGGCGCGGATCCAGGCCGCCATCATCATGGACCTGATGGGCGGCGCCCACTGGAGCCCAAGCATGGACGCCATCTTTGCGGGAGGGGCCGAAAAGAGCCCCGGGCTGTACCGGCGGCTTAAGGAAGCCTCCGGAACGATGAACGTGGAACGTGGAACGATGAATGAGAGATCTCGTACTTCTTCGTTTAGCGCTCAGCACTCAGCGCTCAGCGTTCTTCCGGTGGGGATGCACCTGGTCGAAGAGATCCCGCTCATGGGGCAGGTCGCCTTCAGCGACTATGACGCCTTCCGCAACATGGAGGTTCCGTTTGTGTTTCTTTCAGCGGGACGGACCCCTCGCTACCACCAGCCGACCGATCTCCCCGACACGCTGCACTACGAGCGGATGGCGGCGACCGTTCAATGGCTGACGGCCCTGATCCGGCGCATGGACGAAGACCGCGGCCGTTACGAGTTCCTGGCGGACCGGATCGAGTTTGCCGATGAGGTGGCGTCCATAGCCCCGCTGATTCGCCGGGCCGCGCAGAGGGAGACCATGATTCCGGGTACGTCGGTGCTGTCCTTGTGGAAGATGCAGGCCGATCAGGAATGGCTGGAGAAGCTCGATCCGCGGTCACCGACGCGGGACGACATCAGGCGGCTGGAACATGTTTCGCTCAGGATGCAGTGCCTGCTGGCGAACTTTTCCGGCTGCTTCCTGCTGTAAGTCCGAATTCTTCCATGACCCGCTTGCTCGCCACCCCTTTCAGCAGCACTCGCTTCTTGCGGGAGCCTTGGCCGGCCAGCACGCCGACCGCGTTCTTGGGGATCCCAAAGCGCTCGGCAAGATACGCACACAGGGCTTCGTTCGCAGCGCCTTCGACCGGCGGGGCCGCCACGCGGAACTTGAGGGCGTCTCCGTGGACCCCGGCATATTCCGTCCGTGCCGCCTTCGGCTGGACATGCACGGTCAGACTGGCCCCTTCGGGACTGTCCTGGACCATGCTCGCCCCTCTTAACGCGCGAGAAAGGCGCGACCGGTGAGGAGCCCGTCTGGCTTTTCTCGCAAGCCTTGCTAGTCTCGCTCGTCCCGCCCGTCTCGCCTTCTTCTCAGAAGATCGCGCTGACCAGTTCCTGAATGCTCCGGTGCATGTCGGGGTCGTCGGTGATCGGCTTGGTGACGGCCGCCTGGCAGGCGCGCGCCGGCGGAACCCCCTTCCGGATGAGTTGCCCGGCATAGATCAACAACCTCGTGCTGACCCCTTCTTCGAGCCCGTGGTTGCGCAGGTTCCGGACCTTCTCGCCCAGCTTCACCAGGCGCTGGGCAACTTCTTTGTCCACCCCCGCCTCATGTTCGATGACGCGCACCTCGATCTCCTTCGGGGGATAGCCGAACTCGATGGCCATGAAACGCTGCTTGGTACTCTGCTTGAGGTCCTTGAGCACGCTCTGATAGCCGGGGTTGTAGGAGATGACCAGCATGAAGTCATCCACCGCCTCGATGACCTGCCCCTTCTTTTCGATCGGCAGAAGGCGGCGATCATCGCTCAGGGGATGGATTATGACCGTCGTATCTTTCCGCGCCTCTACGATCTCGTCCAGGTAGACAAGGGCGCCGTGCTTCACGCCGAGCGTCAACGGCCCATCCACCCAGACCGTCTCGTCGCCTTTCAGGAGGTATCGGCCGACAAGGTCCGACGCGGTCAGGTCTTCATGGCAGGCGATGGTAATGAGCGGGCGGTTCAGGCGATAGGCCATGTGCTGGACAAAACGCGTCTTCCCGCAACCCGTCGGGCCTTTCAGCATGACGGGCATCCGGCTCTGGGCGGCGATCGTAAAGAGACCGACCTCGCCGTCCACTTCGGCATAGTAGGGTTCCACTCCGAGCCGATACCGATCGATCTCCAGCTCCCGCCCCTTCGCCGCCGGCTGCTGTTCTCCGTGAGTCATGGCCGATACCAATACCTGAGCAAGGTAGGTTCTGGCAAGGGGATGCCCCGTTCAAGCCTCCGTGACCACATAGTTCTCCACCAGTTGCACAGGATGATACGCCCGCTTGGACTGCGCCAGGGAAGGCAGCCCGGAATCGTCCAGGGTGTTGATGTACAGAACGCCGCGAACGAGCGCCTGTCGGCAGGTCTCCCGGAAGATAAATTGGGCCAAGCCGGGGACCTCACGGTCCGCCACCTCAAGCAGGACGCAGGACACCGACGGCGAGCGCTCGAATTCAAAGCTGTAGGCTCGGATGACGCCCTCCACCCGGACCACCAAGCCGGCCAACCCCAACGCCTCGTGATGGGACAGGGCCTCCCGATGAGCCGCCCCCGCATCGCGCAGCATCTGGTCTGCCACTCTCTCAATTCCCTGTCTTCGCTTCTGGTCCACCCATTGCTCGAAGAGAGCCAGACACTCGCCACGATGGCGGTCATTATAGGGTTCAACCCGGTACTGCCGGGTCCGCACAAATCGGTTGCACGCAGCACGTTGGGACTTGTAGCGATCGCCGGCCAAGGCCGCCAGCTCACCGGCGCCATAAAGGTAGTCCGGATCTTTCGCTCGGACCCGATAGCCCAATCGCTCATACTGCACCGCGAGCTCCCGCGGGACATTCTCCACCCGACTGACCGCCGATCCTCTATTGCGGCTCCGCATGAAGGCAAAGCAGGCCGTAACGGCATCAGAGAAAGCGACTCCCCTCACCCTCCCCTCCCCCCGGCGGGGAGAGGGCTGGGGTGAGGGGAGCGGCGGGAGCGGCATGAACAGGCCATCAGCGTACTCGGCAAAGAGGCACAAGTGGTCGGCAAGGACGGCCCATGAGTAGGTGAACAGAGCCCGCCAAATGAAGTGCGGCGCAAAGGCATAGGCGGCCAAGGGGGTCTCGATTCCCGACACGGCGCGCTCAACGAGGGAGCGGTCTTCCAGCCTAAGGGGTGTCGGGTGTCCGGTGTCGGGTGTCCGGTGTCGGGTGTCCGGTAAAGATCCCCCTGTTACCTGACCCCTGACACCTGAGACCTGCTTCAGCGCGCGCCCCGTCAAGCGCGGCAGGATTCGGAGGACCACCACGTCCTCCTGAAAGCGGCCGATCAGGCGCGGGTTCCGAGCCACGATCTCCAACGTTTCCTCTCCTTCGAGGAGCTTCGTAATCCGCTGGGCATAGGCCTCGACCCCCTCACCCTCCCCTCTCCCCCGAGGGGAGAGGGCTGGGGTGAGGGGCGCGCCTCCGCTCAGGAACGGGCATTTCGTGTCCCAGCCCAAGAGCACCTGATTCCCATCGGCGCTCCACATCAATGCCAGTGGGTAGATCTGGCAGTCGAGCGGGCGCACCTCATAGATCCGGCAGTGCGACGTCCCTGGATCGAACGCCGGGCAAAGATACCCCTCACCGGACGGGTTCGGCACCACCCGAACCTGGCCGCCTTCCGGATCGGGGAAGTGTCGGGGATCCAGGCCGGCCGCGATCGCCCGACGAATTTCATCAGCCGTGAAATAGGGTCGGAGGAAACTTTCCTCATCAGGGAACCGGCAGCAGACCTCACAACTGAGGCAGACAGGGCTGGGAACGACCTGGGGAAGGGTGGCAATCTGAACGAGCGGAAGCCGCGTGGCACCTGGCGAGCCGTCGGTCATGCGTCATGATACGCCGGGCCGGTGCAGCGGGCAAGAAGGTGTCCCGCGGTCGCCCTTGTCTGGACGCAAGGGCCCATGTTACGATCTGCGCCACCAAACGTCGCCGGCCTGACCCAGCACCCAAATCGAGAGACCCATTGGCACTCGCCCCCGACCTTTCAAGCCGAGTCAGCCACGAGGCTGGCCTCCGCCGATGCGCCTTCCTCCGTGACGCTCTCGTTCGAGACGGCTTACACGATACCCAGCCTGGTTCCCGCCTGGATGAGGAAGACCAGCCCGCATTTTCAGCCCGGTGGCGCATTTCCCCGGACCCGGTGAGGCTGACAAACACCGAGGTCGCCTTTTTTCGCACGCTGGGTAATCACCTCCTGGCCTTCTATCGCGCCCTGAATCGCCTCTATTTCGAGAGCGTCCGCGGCAGTCAGCCCGGCTGGGTTGCAGGGTACCTCGATCAAGGCAAGCCCGAATCCCTTATCTCGTATAGCCGCATGAAGCGGTTCCGCGACTTCCTGCCCGGGGTGATCCGCCCTGACGTACTCCCCACAGAGGAGGGCCTGGTCATCACGGAATTGGATTCCGTCCCCGGCGGCATCGGGGTGACCGGCAGCATGTCGCGGGCCTATGGGCAATCGGCAATGGGTAATGGGCAATGGGAATCGGCCGACGGGCATCCGTTCGAAATTATCGGCGGCGCGGACGGGATGGTCCGCGGCTTCGCCGGCATGGTGCAGGCCATGATCGGGAACCGGACCGGGTGCCTGGCGATCGTGGTCTCGGACGAAGCCAGGGACTACGGGCCTGAGATGCGCTGGTTGGCCGCGCGACTGCGCGAGCAGGGCACGGAAACCTGGTGCGTTGAGCCGCGGGACGTCCGCTTCACGGAGGAGGGCCTGTGGGTCGCCACGCAGGAGGGGGAGCGACCGGTGGCGCTGGTTTACCGGTTCTTCGAGCTCTTCGACCTGAAGAATGTGCCGAAGGCGGAACTGATCATGTACAGCGCAAAAAAAGAGCGGACGCTGGTCACCCCGCCCTTCAAGCCGGCGTTGGAGGAAAAGCTCGCGTTTGCCTTGCTCCACCATCCGATCCTGATACCGTTCTGGAAAAAGGAACTCGGCGAGGAGACCTTCGACCTCCTGATCCGGCTGATGCCCCGGACCTGGGTCCTGGACCCGCATCCCTTGCCCCCCACGGCCGTGATCCCGGACCTTCGCCTGAGCGGCCGGGCCGTCGCAGATTGGCGAGACCTCGCCCACGCCTCACAGAAGGATCGCCGGCTCGTCATTAAGCCCTCCGGGTTTTCGGAACTGGCCTGGGGCAGCCGCGGCGTCTCCATCGGCCATGACCTGCCCCAGAGCGATTGGGCGGCGGCCCTCGAGAGTGCGCTGACTTCTTTTCCGACGACTCCGTATATCCTGCAGGAGTTTCACAAGGGTCGGCAATTCGAGCTGTCGTACTACGACGAGGCGGCGGGCGTGTTGGTCCCGATGTCCGGGCGCGCGCGCTTGTGCCCCTACTACTTCGTCACCGGCGGGCAAGCCGAACTTGCCGGCATCCTGGCCACGGTGTGCCCCCTCGATAAGAAAGTCATCCACGGCATGCGGGACGCGATCATGGCGCCGTGCGCCGTGCTCAAGGAAAGTGACAGGTGACAAGTGACAAGTGACAACTGGGGAGTCACCAGCGGCGAAAAGGCTCCCGTGCCTGATGAACTCATTACTCATCGCTCGTCACTCATCACTCGTCACTGGTCACTGGCCACTGGTCGCTCATCACTCGTCACGGAGTTCCAGTGGCTCTGACGCTCTATCACGTGAACTGGTGTCCCGAATGCGCGATGGTTCGAGAGAAACTGGACGCCATCGGCGTTCCCTATGAAGACGTAGTGGTGCAGGACTTCCGTCCGCTCCGCAAGCAGGTGTTCGAGATCTCCGGACAGTACTACGTGCCGGTGCTCAAGGACGGAGACACCGTGTTGACCGAGACCCGGGAGATCCTGGCATTTCTGGACGAGCATTACAGCGACCAACCGAAGTAATCAGCAGTCAGCCCTCAGCGATCAGCGAACTCTGAAGACTGACCACGCTGAGAGCTGATTGCTGAAAGCTGATCGCTAAAGATGGACACTCCTTAAGAGGGAGGAGAGCGACGCGATGGAGGAATGGAGACGGATACTCGCCGAGAGCGTGGTGAAGCCCAGGGACCTGGCCGCTCACCTGGGGGTCGATCCGCAGGAGATCGAGTCGATCGTCGGCAACTATCCCATGCGCATTACTCCGACCGTCATGGCGACCATCAAGGAGAAGGGCGACGCGATCTGGAAACAGGTCGTGCCCGATCCGGCGGAGATGGAGGATGTCGACGCCGAGGACGACCCACTCGAGGAAGACCTCATGAGCCCCGTCCCTCACCTGGTGCACCGGTATCCGGACCGCGTGCTGCTCATGGTCACCAACCAGTGCCCGATTTACTGCCGCTTCTGCACGCGCAAGCGGCTGGTCGGGAAACCCGGCTTTCTCAAAAAAGGGGAACTCGACCGCGCGATCCAGTACCTTCGCGAACATACCGAAGTGCGCGACGTGATCCTGTCCGGCGGAGACCCCTTGCTCTTGCCCGACCATTTGATGGAACGCGTGCTCAAAGCCTTGCGGACCATCCCCCACCTGGAGCTGATCCGGATCGGGTCGCGGGTGCCGGGCTCCCTCCCGCAGCGCATCACCGCCAAGCTCTGCGAGATCATCAGGAAATACCACCCCATCTATATGAACCTGCACTTCAACCATCCGGACGAGTTGACGCCCGAAGTCGTCGCTGCCTGCGGCATGCTCGCCGACGCAGGCGTGCCGCTGGGGGCACAGACCGTTCTGTTGAAGGGTGTGAACGACGATCCGGATGTCATGAAGCGGCTCGTCCACAAGCTTCTGCTGGCTCGGGTGAAGCCCTACTACCTCTATCAAGCGGACCTGACGAAGGGGACGAACCATTTCAGGACGACCGTGGAGACCGGCCTCAAGATCATTCAAGCGCTGCAGGGACACACGAGCGGGATGGCCGTACCGCATTACGTGATCGACGCACCGGGTGGCGGCGGCAAGATTCCCCTCCTGCCGGCCGACTACCTGGTACATCTCGACGACGATGGCGCCCTGCTGAGGAACTACGAAGACAAGACATTCCATTATCCCCAGCCCCCCCTCACCCTCCCCTCTCCCCCCAGGGGAGAGGGATGGGGTGAGGGGAGCAGCCGCGAACTGCCTATGGTCGGGGCCCACCGCTCCCTCTCAACCTGCGGCGACGGGCCTCTGGATAAAATGTGATGCGCCCGCGGCACAAGACCAAGCTGAGGTCCCGCCTACACGGTCTCCTGCCCTACCAGCGACTGACAAAACTGATCGCTGAGGGGGTCATCCGAGCGGACTCACCGATCGAGACCACCCAGATCCAACCGGCAAGCCTCGATCTGCGCCTTGGGACCAAAGCCTATCGCCTCCTCAGCAGCTTTTTGCCCGAACGCTCGGAGATCAAGAGTCGCCTCAGCCTGCGAGAGACCTCGGGGCAAGCCCTTCGAGAAACCTCCGGACAAGCCGTGATGGATTTCTATCAGTCCGATCTCGTGATGTACGAGATGGACCTGCGCGGCGGCGCAATCCTGGAGAAGGGCCACGTGTACCTGGTGCCGCTTCTGGAAAGTCTGCACCTTCCGTCCACCCTCAGGGCCAAGGCCAACCCGAAGAGTTCGACCGGTCGTCTCGACGTCTTCACCCGAGTCATCACGGACCTCCACGCCGGCTTCGACGAGGTCCGGCCCGGCTATAACGGTCCGCTCTACCTGGAGATTGTTCCGCGCTCATTCGCCATCAAGGTCAAGACCGGCCTCTGCCTCAACCAGATTCGATTTGTCCACGGCCAGGCTGCGGTGTCGGACTCCGCGTTGCGGACACTCCACCGCGTCAATCCGCTGCTTTTCCACAACCTGCCGGAGGATCGGCCGCTCGCCCTACCCGACATCCGGACCGAGCGCGGACTCTTTCTCAGGATCGATCTACATGGAAGCGATGGGAGCCAGGACACGGTGGTCGGCTATCGGGCCAAAAAGAACAGTCACGTGATCGACCTCGCCAAGATCGGCCACTATGCCGCCCTGGATTTCTGGGAACCGATCCACCGGCACCGCAACGACAGCCTGCTGCTCGAACCCGAGGAGTTTTACATTCTGGCCTCCAAGGAGCGCATCCGCGTGCCGCCCGGCTATGCGGCCGAGATGGTGGCCTACGAGGCGGCTTGCGGGGAGTTACGCACGCATTATGCCGGCTTTTTCGACCCGGGATTCGGGTACGGCCGTGGCGAGATCAAAGGCACCCAGGTGGTCCTGGAAGTCCGTCCCCATGATGTGCCCTTCCTGATCCACGATGGACAAACATTTTTCAAGGTTGTGTATGACCGGATGACCGAAGCGCCCGCGCAGGTGTACGGAGCTTCTCTGGGTTCGTCCTATCAACGTCAGGGATTAACACTCTCCAAACAGTTCAAGGCCTAACGATGCCCGACAGCGAGCCCAACGACCCCTCATCATCGCCCCCCCCTCCTGACTTGACCTCCCGAAGGCACGCGCCGGAGCCGGACTCTACGGAGGACAGGCAGCTCATCGTCGCTGAAATGATGATCGGGACCGCGATGATCTTCGTGGGATTTCTGACGGTCCTGCTTTCCATCAGCAGCGGCTTCGAAATCAGTACGATCCCGCTGATCTTGTACTTCGTCGGCCTCGCCATCTGGGCCCACGCCCGCGTTGAAAACGTCACCGTGCGGTACACGGTGATCACCCTCTGCTTCGTGGCTGCCGCCGGGTTCTTCCAGTACGGGGAAGTCCACTTCTGGCATAAGCAGGTGATTTTTTGGGGCACCGTTCTTATGGCGGTTTTTTTCATGTTCACCGGTTCAAAGAAGAACGCCAACTAAAGCGAGACGGGCGAGAGGCGCGGGACGGGCGGGAAAGGCGCGAAAGGCAGGACTCGCCCAGCATTTCTTCCACGTCTCGCGCGTCGCGCCCGTCCCGCGCGTCTCGCTCACCTATGACGATTGCGGTAATCATCCCCACCCTCGACGAGGAACGAACCCTGCCCCTCACCCTCCCACGAACACTCGACCTAAAGTTCGATGAGGTCATCGTCGTGGACGGTGGAAGCCGAGACCGGACCACAGAGATTGTCTCAGCCTTCAGCCGTCAGCGGTCAGCGGTCAGGTCTTTTCACCTCCTCACTGCGCCCGCCGGGCGCGGGCGCCAGATGAATGTCGGCGCGAAGGCGAGCGGAAGCGAGGTCCTGCTCTTCCTCCACGCCGACACGCAGTTGCCGGCTGAGGCGCGAACGGCTATCGAAGACGCCTTGAAGGCCCCGGATGTCGTCGGGGGGCGGTTCGACGTGCGCTTCGATCGCGAGACCGCGCTGGGGCGGGTGATCAGCCGGATGATCAACCTCCGGTCACGCTGGTCCGGGATTGCGACGGGGGACCAGGCCATTTTTGTCAGACGGTCCGTGTTCGAACGATTGGGGGGGTTCGCGGAAATCCCGCTGATGGAAGACCTCCACTTCACCAGGCGCCTGAAGCGAGCAGGAAGGGTGGCGGCGCTCCGATCGCGGGTCACCACGTCCTACCGCCGATGGGAAGCCTGCGGGCCGATACCAACGATCTTGCTGATGTGGGGCCTCCGGTTCCTCTATTGGGTCGGGGTGAGCCCGCACCGACTGAGCCGTCTCTATGCCGCCGTGCGCTAGCGCCCTGAGTCTGAAATGGCGTTACACGCCGTTCGTGCTGAGCCTGTCGAAGCATGAACGGAACTCGTTGAAACCATGAGCCCTTCGACAAGCTCAGGGCGAACGGGACGTTTCACGAAGTGTACGGCGCAGCACGCTAGCGCCCTAATTATCTTTGCCAAGGCCCCGGTTCCCGGACAGGTGAAGACGCGCCTCTGCCCGCCGCTCACCCCGGACGAAGCGGCGAGCCTGCACGGCAGTTTCGTGCTGGATGCACTCGAACGCAGCCGCGGGATTGCGAACCTGGATCGGTTCCTGGCCTGCACGCCATCAGCCGACCATGTCTTTTTCAGGATCATGGAAGAGCGACAGGGGGTACGGTTGATGAGCCAGGTAGGTGATGATCTCGGCGCCCGGATGACCCATGCCATGACGGCCGCCTTCTCCCAGGGCTACCGGTCGGTGCTCATGGTGGGGACCGATCTCCCGACGCTGCCTCCGGGGGCCTACAGCCAGGCCGTTGCCCTCCTGGCTCGGCATGACCTTGTTCTCGGCCCGGCACTGGATGGAGGATATTACCTGGTCGGCCTTACACGGCCTCTGCCCGATCTCTTTGTGGGGATCCCCTGGTCCACCGATCAGGTCCTGGCTCTCACCCGACAGAAAGCCGACTCGCTGGGACTGAAAACCGGCCTGCTGCCGGCGCATCGGGACGTGGACACGATCGAGGATCTTCGGGCCTTGATTGACGAGGCAGGGGGAAAGCACCACCTGTCGGTTCGCACGGCCGGTGCGCTACGCCTTCTGGCCGACCGGTTGCGACAAAGAGGGCTGACAGGCTGACAAGTCTGCATGGTGGCCAGACTAGGCTTGACGAAGAATTTGTCACTCGCTAGGGTAGCGAGGAATCTGCAAGGAGAGTGATGCCGAACCGGGTCGTATTGATCAGCGGGGGGGCCAAAGGCATCGGCCGGGCCATTGCGTTGGACCTGGCCGGGCAACAGTGGTCCGTGGCCATTTGCTACCGGTCCAGCGAGGGCGCGGCCGCGGAGACCGGGGCGGCGATTCGAGAGCGTGGAGGCCAGGCCCTCGTGCGACGCTGCGATGTCTCAGATCCAGCGGCAGCCAAGTCTCTCGTCCAGGAGGTGGAGCAAACGTGGGGGGAGATTGATGCGCTGATCAATTGCGCAGGGCCCTACCACCGGGTCAACTTGTTGGAGGAGACCCCGCACGGATGGACGGAGATGTTCACGAACAATCTCCACCCTATTTTCTATCTCGCGCAAGCAGCCGCGCCGGGGATGAAGGCGCGCATGTACGGCCGAATCGTCACCTTCAGCATGGCCAATGCCGATCAGATGATCGCCCAGCCGGATATCACGGCGCACTACATCGCGAAGGCCGGCACCCTCATTCTCACCCGGACGTTGGCCAAGCTCCTCGCGCCGCACGGCATCACCGTGAACGCGATCTCCCCCGGATTCATTGATTCGGGCAGCGCCCCGCCGGACGAAATGGCGCCGATGGCCAAGCGCATTCCGGCGGGGTACATCGGCCGGGTATCGGACACAGTGGCAGCCGTGAGGTTCTTATTGTCGGATGAGGCCCGATACGTGAACGGCACGAATATCCACGTCAGCGGGGGGTGGGGAATCTAGGGGCGCGACGAGCGAGAAGGGCGAGACGCGCGCGACGGGCGAGACGTGAGGACTCGTGCTTGCGCCTCTCGCTCATCTCGTGCCTCTCGCCCCGGATCACACTTGGCCGAAGGCCTTCTTGAGGAGCGGCTCGATCTCACCCTTCTTTTCCATGGGGTCCAGGATATCGGTATCGCCGTAGAAGGTTCCGTTGATATACACCTTCGGCAGCGTCGGCCAGTTGGTCATCTTGGCGAGCGCCTCGCGCTTGGCCGGATTCTGGAGCACATCAACCACTTCATAGGGATAGCCGTATTTTTCGAAGAACTGCATCGTCTCCCGCGTGAACCCGCACATGGGGGCTTGCTTGGTACCTTTGCCGTAGATCAGGATCTTGTGTTGTGCAATCTCTCGCTTGATTTCGTCGTCGATTGGATCGGCCATGGTTTCCTCCTCTATATCACTCATCCGGCGATCTGGTGAGTGCAGGAATCAGATTGACAAATCACCAGGTCAGCAAATCACCAAATTCCTAAATTATCCTCCATCGGGAGTTTCGGCTTTCAATTCCAACGCGTGGATACGCCCGTCCTTCATCGGTTCATCCAGCGCCTGGTAGATCATCCGGTGCCGATCCAACAACTGTTTCCCTTTGAACGCATCCGACACGATCCGGACCGCGAGGTGGTCCAGCGACCCAGTCCGGTCCGTCACGGACACCTGCGCATCGGGCATGGCCTTCCGAATATAGGCCGTCAGGGTTTCACTGGTGATCATGGAATTCCGGCCTCACCATCGGTCGAACCGAGTGTAGAATACCGCAGGCTCTGCCTAATACGCAATCGAAGGGGATGACATGAAGCTATTCTCTTCCATCGTCCTGGCAATGGCCTCCCTTACGTTCTGGCCTGGAGCCGACCCGTCCTCTGCCGAGCAACCCCTCACCATCCTGCATTCCAGCGAGCATCATGGGCAGGCGCAGCCGATCGAGGAGCGGGGCAAGCCGCGGGTCGGCGGGATGGCCGGCCGGGCGGCGCTCATTACATCCGTGCGGAAGGAGACAGACGCCGTTCTGCTGGTGGACTCCGGCGACATCTTGATCGGGACGGCGCTGTCGTCGTTCTTTCGCGGGGAGCCCGACATCAAAGCCATGAACCTCATGGGCTACCAGGCGATGGCGGCCGGCAACCACGATTTTGACTTCGGGTTGGATCACCTCCGGAAGCTCCAGGAACTGGCGCAGTTCCCCATTCTCTGCTCGAACATCGTCGGACGGGGTACGGAACTGCCTTGCCGTCCTTCCGCCGTCCTTCGAGTCGGGGCCTTCAAGATCGGCCTCATCAGCCTGCTGGGGCACAGCAACTTCCCGGACACCTTCAACCGGCAGGTCGTGAGCCTGCTGGACCTTCGTGACCCCATCGAGACGGCGCGCACCCTCGCCCGCACCTTGAAGACGCAGGAGCAGGTCGATCTGGTCATCGCGGTCACCCACGAAAGCACGGAGGAGGATCTGGCCTTGCTCGGCCAGGTCCCTGAGGTGGATGCGGTGATCGGCGGACACACGGAAGGGTTTGACGGGCTTCGCACTGCGGGATCAACGACTGCGGTCGAATCGCAGGCCAAGCCAGGCCCGATGTTGGTGAAAACCCATCGGCTGGGGCGCGCCCTGGGACGATTGGACCTCGTGCTGATCACCCCGGCAGAGGGGCCTGGTCCGGCCACCATCCTTCAGGCAACTGCACGTAACCTGCCGGTCACAGACGCGGCCGGCTCGGATTCGGCCGTCGCGGCGCTTGTGGACGACTATGCCAGAAAGCTCGACAGCCGGACCGGCACCGTCATCGGCCGATCATTGGTGAACCTCGACGGCGACACCACCCGCGTGCGGTCACGCGAGACCAATCTCGGCAACTTGCTCGCCGACTTGCTCCGCGCGGAATTCGGGACGGAGATCGCCTTGGTGAACAGCGGGCAAATCCGGGACGGTATTCCGGCCGGCCCGGTGGAGATCAAACGGGTGCTGCGGGTCCTGCCGTTCAATTCGTCTACCGTCACCCTATCCGTCAGTGGCCGGCACCTGTTGGAGGCCTTGGAGAATAGCGCCAGCCGGTTGCCGGACACCCACGGGCGCTTCCTTCAGGTGTCCGGCCTCTCGGTGACCTATGACCTCTCGGCGCCGCCCGGCAAGCGTGTGAGGGAGGTGACGATCGGGGATCGCCGGCTGGAAGCCACGCAGCGCTACTCGGTTGCGACCGACGCCTTTGTGGCCGACGGAGGGGACGGCTTTACCATGTTTGCGGCGGCGGCGGACCGGATCGAGCGCCAGATACCCATGCGGGACTTGCTGCTGGAGGCGCTGCGCACCCGACCACTCAAGGCCTCGACCGACGGACGGGTCAGCTTCATCGGCACGGAGAGCGCAGCCCCGCCGGTCCATCCTACCCACCCCATGCCGCCTCCCTAAGGGGTTGGCACTGGGTGCTAGTAAGCCGTACCCTTCACTTGTCACCTGTCACTCGTCACGCGTTACGGGTAGTTCCTCGAACCGTGCCGTGAAATGGCGGAGCACCGGAGCTTCGTAGGTCAGTCTCAGCCCCGTGATTATCTCGCGCCGCCGATAGAGTTCGCCGATGGACTCGGCGACGTAGGTGATCTGCATGTTGGTATAGACCCGGCGCGGAATCGCCAGCCGCACCATCTCCAGTTGCGGATAGATCGTCGCCCCTGTCGCCGGGTCCTTCCTGCCGAACATCACGGTCCCGATCTCCACGCCCCGGATGCCGTACTCGCGGTACAGAGCCACGGCCAGGGCCTGCGCCGGAAACTGTTCCGGCGGGAGATCAGGCAGGAACTCCTTGGCGTTGAGATAGACCGCATGGCCGCCCACCGGTTTCAGAATCGGCACACCGGCCGCGTCCAGCATCTCGCCCAGAAACCGCACCTGGCCGATCCGGAACCGCAGATAATCTTCCTCCAGCACCTCCCGGAGCCCTCGGGCCATTGCCTCAAGGTCACGGCCGGCGAGCCCCCCGTAGGTCGGAAAGCCTTCGACCAGGATGAGCATGTTGGTGATGTCCTGGACCCAGGCGTCGTGATTAAGGGCCAGAAATCCGCCGATGTTCACCAGCCCATCCTTCTTGGCCGACATGGTGCAGCCGTCCCCGTAGCTGAAGAGCTCGCGGGCGATCTCGATGATCGGCCGGTCGCCATATCCCGGCTCGCGCTCCTTGATGAAGAAACAGTTCTCCGCGAACCGGCAGGCATCGAACAGGAGCGGAATCCCATAGCGGTCGAGCAGCGCCCGCGTCTGTCGGATGTTCTCCATCGAGACCGGCTGCCCGCCCCCGCTGTTGTTGGTGATCGTCAGCATGACGAGCGGGATGCGATCCCGCCCGACCCTGGTGATGGTCTCCTCCAATCTCGCCAGGTCCATGTTGCCCTTGAAGGGAATCTCGCAGTGAGGGTCGTAGGCTTCCTTGATTACCACGTCCACCGCCTGGGCCCCCTGATGCTCGACGTTGGCGCGGGTGGTATCGAAGTGGATGTTGTTCGGCACGCACATCCCGGGTTTCACGACCGTCGAGAACAGGAGGTTCTCCGCCATGCGCCCCTGGTGGGTCGGGATCACGTGCCGATAGCCGAAGATCGAGCGGACCGTCTCTTCGAAATGGTAATAGTTCTTGCTCCCGGCGTAGGACTCATCGCCCATCATGAGGCCGGCCCATTGGTTGTCGCTCAGGGCCGAGGTCCCGCTGTCGGTCAGCAGGTCCACGTAGACGCTCTCGGCGGGGACCTGAAACAGGTTGTAGCCGCCTTCCCGGAGAAGCTTGTCACGCTCCTCCCGAGTCGTCCGGCGGATCGGCTCCACCACTTTGATCTTGAAGGGCTCGGAGGGGAATTTCATGGAGGGGGTTCCTGATCGAGGGCCAGCAGATCCTTCACTGCTCGGAGGACGACCTGCAGGTCGAAGGGCTTGTGAAGTGCCCTGGCGGCCCCCAGCCGTGTGGCCTCGCCAAGGGGATTGGTCCGTCCGCGGTCGCCGGCACCGCTGATGGCCATGATCTTGGCCCCCGGGCGCTCCCGCCGGATCTCCGTGATGACTTGAAACCCGTCCTTACGCGGCATGATCAGGTCCGTGATCACCAGGTCCACTGCACCCTGCCGCCACACGCGCAATCCATCCTCTCCATCGGCCGCCTCCAGCACCCGGTAGCCGGCCCCCTCCAGAAAATGCCGAAGGATCACCCGGAGATCCTCTGCATCGTCGATGATCAGGATGGTCGCCATGGGGACTCCAGGGCCTCCTTAGGAGATTTATTGTACCATTCTCGGCAAAAAGGGTGGCAGAGCGGGCCTGGACGCTTTAACTTTCGTTTGACCGACTTGAGCACGGACTGCTAATAATGGCCCGCCTCGCCTGCCCGTCACCAAGCCTTCGCTGAACCCGCAGGCTTGAAGAGAGGACTGTATGAACCAACAGGACGCAGAAAAGAACAACAAGGCGGGTGACGAGCCTGCTGTGGTGAGCCGCCGAAAGTTCCTGGCCGCCGGCGCGACGGTGGTCGGCGCGACGGTTGCCCGGGCGGTGCTCCCGCCCGGCTCCGAGGCCGCGGACCCCTCCGGACGCCCCCAAGCGGACGCCCCAACGGTCCCCGAAGATCCGACCAAGGTTCCGGGCACGCCGCCGGGTCCCTATGGGGAGCGTTCCACCTTCGAGCGGGCGACCCGCCTCGCAAGCTCCTCCCACTCCCTGACCCCCCATCAGGACTTGGACGGCATCATCACTCCCTCTTCGTTGCACTTCGAGCGGCATCACAACGGCGTGCCGCTGATTGATCCGGCCCGGCATCGCTTGCTGATCCACGGACTCGTCGAGCGTCCCCTGCTCTTCACCATGGAGGACCTGCGTCGCTTCCCGTCCGTGTCCCGGCTGGCCTTCATCGAGTGCTCCGGCAACTCAGCAGGCGAATGGAAGGCACCGGGCGGTCACACCGCGCAGAAGACCAACGGGCTGTTCAGCACCAGCGAATGGACCGGCGTCCCGCTGAAGATCCTCCTCCGGGAGGTCGGCGCCAAACGTGAGGCTGCCTGGATGTTGGCGGAGGGCAGCGACGCGGCGGCCGTGACCAGGAGTATCCCCCTTGCAGAGGCTGTGGAAGAGGCCCTGCTGTGCTATGCCCAGAACGGTGAAGCCCTGCGCCCTGAGCAGGGGTATCCTTTGCGACTCCTGCTGCCTGGATGGGAAGGCAACACCAGCATCAAATGGCTTCGCCGTCTCAAGCTGGGTACTGCCCCCTTCATGACGCGCGAAGAAACGTCGCACTATACGGACCTGATGCCGAACGGGACCGCCCGGCAGTTCACATTGGTCATGGAAGCCAAATCATTGATTACAAGCCCGTCAGGGGGACAGCAGGTTCAGCCGGGGTTCATCGAGATTCGGGGGTTGGCCTGGAGCGGGCGGGGGCGGGTCACCGGCGTTGAGGTGAGCACGGACGGGGGGCATTTCTGGACGCCGGCGACGCTTCAGGAACCTGTGTTACCCAAGTGCACCACCGCCTTCCGCTTTGGGTGGCGCTGGGCCGGTGAGGAGACCATCCTCCAGAGCCGTTGCACGGACGAAAGCGGCTACGTGCAGCCGACCCGGCAAGCGCTGTTGGCGGTGCGTGGCTCGAACTCCTACTACCACTACAATGCGATTCAGAGTTGGAAAGTCGCGCGCGACGGGAGGGTGAGCAATGTCCATCTCTGAGAACCGGGGGCCCGTGTCGGCCTGCGCGATCGCCCTCGGCGCGCTCGGATTGCTCGTGGCCTGCTCCGTCGCCAATTCCCACCCGCCCATGGCCACCGCCGGTTACGGCTTTGGGAAGCCGGCGACAGAAGCCGAGCGCGCTGCCTGGAACATTGACGTCGCGCCGACGGGCGAGGGCCTTCCGCCAGGGCGGGGCACCGCCGAGGAAGGCGCGAAGGTCTACGCCGCGAAGTGTGCGGCCTGTCACGGCCCGACCGGAACCGAAGGCCCCATGCCGCGATTGGTCGGTGGGCAAGGCACGCTGACCACCGAGCATCCGGTCAAGACCATCGGCAGCTACTGGCCCTACGCCACGACCCTCTATGATTACATCTATCGAGCCATGCCCTATTCGGCCCCACAGTCCTTGACCCCCGACGAGGTCTACGCGGTGGTGGCCTGGCTCCTCGCCCAGAACGGGATCATTCCCCCGAACACCGTCATGGATGCGCACACCCTCCCCACGGTCCGCATGCCAAACCGCGATGGCTTCGTCCCGGACCCGAGACCTGATCTTCGCGCGCAGTGAGCAGAGCACAGGCAGCGACCGTAGCGGTGGTCTCGCTCCTGAGCCTGCTGGTGGTCCTTGCCTACGCCAACAGCCTCTTGAACGGGTTTGCCAACGACGATCATGTCATCATCGTTCAGAACAAGCTGATTACCCAGCTCCGCAACATTCCGACCCTCTTCACACGAGACTACTGGGCAAGCAGCCGGAACCCCAACGAGGCGATCCCCCCGCCCAGCACAGGCCTCTACCGCCCCTTCGTCATGACGACCTACGCGCTGAATTATGCGGCGGGCGGGCTGAATCCGTTCGGCTATCATGCGGCCAATCTGCTCCTGCATCTGCTGGCGACCTGGCTCGTCTATCTCCTCGCCCTCCGCCTGAACTGTTCGCCCGGTGGAGCGCTCATCGCGGCAGCGATCTTTGCCGTCCATCCGCTTCACACGGAAGCCGTGACCGGGATCGTCGGCCGAGCCGAGCTACTGATGGCGGCGAGTGTCCTGGGCGGCTTGGTGCTGGCGGTGAACGGCTCGCGTTGGCTCGCGCTGGGCGTCTTCACGATCGGCCTGTTCTCCAAGGAGCAGGCCGCCGTGCTCCCGGTTCTGTTGGTGCTGTATGAAGTCTGTGTGCGGCGAGCCGGAACTCGACGCGTGGATCAGCCCGTCGCGCTATTCTCGCGTTCGTCGCGCCTGTTGCATTATGGTGGCTACCTGCTGGTCCTGGCCGTATATCTCACCATCAGGAGCCATACTCTGGGCGGCTTACGCCCCCCGTCCCTGGGCTTTCTGGAGAATCCCGCAGCCTTTGCCGACTGGCCGGTGCGGTTGCTCACTCTGCTGAAGGTAGCCGGCCGGTATCTGTGGCTCTGCCTCTGGCCCGCCTCGTTATCGGCCGATTACTCATACAATGCGATTCCGCTGGCCAGGTCTCTGTTCGACCCGGCGGTCCTCTGGGCGCTCGTTGCCTGGGGAAGCCTGGGGGCTGCCGCTGTCTGGGCCTTCCGCCGGGACGGACGATTCACCTTCTGCATCGGCCTCACCCTGCTGACCTTCCTGCCGGTCTCGAATCTGGTGATCTCCATCGGCACTATCATGGGCGAGCGGCTCTTCTATCTCCCCTCCGCAGGACTGTGCCTGTTGGTGGGACTGGGCTGGGACCGCCTGACGGGCCGGCTGACCTCCCGCGCGGTTCGGCTTGGCGCGGCGGCACTGGTCGCCGGGCTCTGCCTGGCCTTGGCGGTTCGCACAGTCGTCCGAAATCAGGACTGGATCAACAACGAGACCCTCTTCCGCCACGATGCTCAAGTCGTGCCGGAGAACGCCAAGGTGTACGCCTACCTCGGCAAGGCGCTGAAAGACAAGGGCGCCCGTGAGGACGCGCTCAACGCCTACCAAGCCGCGCTACGTCTCTATCCCGAGTACGCGAAGACCGATGCTCCCTTCAATGCCGGCTTCGGTGACGCGTTGCTGCAGAACGGCCGGGTGGAGGAGGGCATCCAGGCATTGGAACGGGCGGTCAGTCTGGATCCACAATGGAGCTCTCTGCACTACAACCTCGGCCTGGCCTATGCCCGACAGGGAATCTTCGAGAAGGCCGAGACGGCCTGGCGGCAAGCGCTGGCCCTGTACCCGAATGCTCCCCACATCCACAGCAGCTTGAGCCGCCTTTTGATCGAGCAGGGGAGATTTGCCGAAGCCCTGGCGGAGGCAGACGCGGCGTTGCAGCAAGACCCGGACTTCCTACTGGCGCTTGGCAACCGCGCCTGGGCCCTGGAGGGATTGGGACGACTGGAAGAAGCCGCAGCGGGCTACGAGCGCGTGCTGGCGAGGAACCCCGACTTCACGGATCTCCGCGCCAAGCTTGCCGGCCTCCGCTCACGCATGAGGACCGAGTGAAAACGGGGACAGATTTATTTTTCCTCCAATCATCTCGCGTTTGTCTCTGAAAAATAAATCCGTCCCCGTTTTCCTTACCGATCTGCCGAGGACTCCAGAATGGGTGAGGGGCCGCAGGGACTGCACTGCGGATCACGCAGCACATAGTCGGTCACGCTACGGCGTCGGTCGAGTTGAATGAGACAACATTCGTCGAGCTGCCGTTTGAGCTGCCGGCGGCCACGTTGCACCCGCGATTTCATGCCGGACGCCGAGATCCCGAGTCGCTTGGCGGCGGCGCTCTGCGTCAGACCTTCCAACTCAACCAGCATGACCGCCTCGCGATACTGACTGGCCAGCCGCTCGATCATCGGGCGCAGACAACCGGCCAACTCTTCGCGGAGCCGGCCGGAGTCCGCAGATTCAGCAACGACAGGCTCAGCTTGTACGGTGCGTGTCGTCTCTAGGTCGGCGGCTAGGCCGGCAGGCACTTCCCGCCGACGCGCCGGCGACCGGTAGTGATCGATGATCGCATGGCGCGTGATCTGGAACAGCCACGACACGACGCTCCGAGGATCGTTGAGACTGTCGAGTTTCCGATGCATCCGCAGGAAGACCTCTTGCAAGATGTCCTCAGCCTCGGCCTCGTTCGCCACACGCTTCGCGATAAAGACCCGCAGACTGTCCTGGACCTCTTGCCAGATGTCCTGGATGTCCCGCGTCATGGTCAGCTCTCCCTGGAACGTGTCCATACCGTACGCTCCCCTTACGAGTCCGCGCAAGCAGTCGGTTGCGCCGCACCCTGACTCTTCGGCACACAACAACCGGTATTCTTGAGCGGCCCTGTGACGGCCAGTTGCTCATGCACCGTAAAGACTTCCCAGGCATTGCCGTCCGGGTCGGTGAGCCACAGTTTATCCTGCCGCGCGAAGCAACAGGCTAGGTTCTCTTCAATCTTGGCGAGAATGCCCTCTCCCTGCAGCCGCTGTTTCCACGCTGCAAGCTCATCGGTCGACTCGACTTCAATCCCCAGGTGGTTCACGGAACTGATTGCCCCCCTGGACGACACCAGCGACAAGTTCAGTGGCGGCATGGTCAAGTCGAATTTGGCGTAGTCCGCCGTCTGCTTCTGAGGAGTCACACCAAACACTTTCCGATAGAACTCGACCGAGGCGGGCACGTCACGCACGTCGAGAGAGATATGGGGTCTCATGGGGTCACTCCTTTCCATCACAAGCGGGGGCCAATTCCCCCGCCTCATCTTTATAGACGGAGGCCACCCGGAAAGGACGCAACAGCACCCAACCCACGAAAATATGATGATTCGCTCAACCGTGACGCGGTGGCGCCGGCCGGAGTGCTTCGATGCGAGCCTTGATGACCTCCGGGTCGCGCACCCCGCGTAGCGAGAGCACTTGGTCGCCGCTCAGGGAGCGGATCACAATGGTCCCGATTTCAAAGAACCTCGCAATGGGGCCCTGCTCGACCGCGAGATCAGACAGCGTGTCGAGCGCAGCGACCTGGATATCCCGGCCCGTATAGCCGTTTCTCACAATGATTCGACGCGACGTGAGGATGTACTGAGCCCACCGCCGCATCACCGCCACACACCCCAGTAGCATCGCAGCGCCGCCCACCCAGACTTCCCATCCGCTCAAATCCAACCGCAGAAGAAGCAGGCCACGCGCGCCGGCCAGCAGGCTGAACGCGTACAACCAGGTAAAGTGCGCCCACGAGGGATAGGCGCTCCACCGTACGGTTTCGCGCCCGGTCTCGTCACAGTTCGTGGCCACACTTACGTTACTCACCCCGGTTCCTGCCCGTTTCTCAAAGGAGCATGCTCGTAAACCGTCTTCTTCACATGCCGACGTGCTTCTTCAGAATCTCTGAATCCTTGATGGCCGGATCAGTCGGGGCCAACTCCAACGCCTTCTTGAATGAAGCAGTGGCCTCCTGATGCTTGCCCATCTTGTCTAAGGTCAGCGCGACATTGTAATGCACGACGGCCGAATTGGGATCAGCCTTGACGGCCTTCTGGAAGTGTTCCATCGCCACATCCCAGTGACCTTGCTGGTAATGGCCCACCCCCTCGTCGTTTGCCATTCGAGCGGGAGAGCTGGCCGGAGCAGACAGCGCAGCATCGGGCGCCGTTCCTGCTTTTTTCGTCCCACCACCGGTTTGGTTTGAGTCGCAACCAACGAAGCTGCTGACGGCAAAGAGGAGCGTTCCGACAAGAACAGCGGCGTGTTTCATGGCATCCTCCTTCGTTGGAAATCTCTGAAGTTTGAAATCTCTGACTCGCGACGGTTCAGTCCAATACAGGGGATCGCTAAAGGCTCTGACTGCATCAAGAAGCAGGAAAGGTGTCGGGAGTCTTAACCTTAATCCGAAAATAATTTCATCCCGTAACCCCTCTTGCCCTCGCCCCCTGCGGGGGAGAGGCGGCGGTGAGGGGGCATTTCGATCCGCACCACCCTCACCCTTCCCCTCTCCCTCCACGGGAGGGCGAGGGATCAATAAAGAGGCGTAGAAGAGCGATTTTCACGCCAGACTATTTTCGGATCAGGGTTAATTAACCCTGATCTGTCGAGAAAAGACTCCCGACCACTTCGTTTTTTACTAACGCCGAGCCTGAACTGCTGGCGGAGCGGGAGCGAGGCACGAGCGGACGCTGGAGGCAGTCAGCTCCGGGCCCTTGTTAGACGTCGGCCGAATAGGAACCCTTTCCACGGTTACAATCTCTGCAAAGCGCTTGAAGGTTTTCAATCGATGTCTCACCGCCCAATGCCTCCGGAGTTACGTGATCAACTTCGAGTATCACGCCGTTATCCTTCCCTTTGCCGCACGCCTGACACTTAAAATTGTCTCGCTCAAGAATCCGGTACCTTAGCGCGCATTATTCACGAGTATGACACCACAGCCCAACCTTGACCTCCTACCGGGCGGCACCCGGTTCATCGTGCCGGCTGTCACGCTCGGAAGGCTGCCCGTGCAGCCGAATTCCCCCACT
>Ga0187893_10002630_pt1 | contig 38932 bp, 32 predicted proteins | sample MA1701074metaG_FD_139574 | JGI IMG/M metagenome (GOLD analysis project Ga0187893, IMG submission 139574) | White microbial mat communities from a basaltic lava cave in the Kipuka Kanohina Cave System on the Island of Hawaii, USA - MA170107-4 metaG ... | reverse complement strand
GCCCCGATCGCGACCTCGGCCCTTCCGACCCGTCACCCGGTCGCGGATTGACTCTCCTCGGACCTCCAGCCCGCGGCCAACTCGCTCGACGCCTGTGAAGTCGATTCATTCACAGGCTCTGAGTCTGAGACTGAGCGGCGTGGGATCGCCCGTTTCGCGTACCATGCGGTCATGCGCGCCACTGCCATCCTGCTCATCGCGGCCGCCGGGTGCGGCGGCGACACGAAGGGACAGGGCCCCGAGCCCGCGATCTCCGAGACCAAGCTCGGAACCGGGACCGGGAACCTCGTGCTCCGGCTGCTCGACCAGGGCTCGGAGCCGCGCCGGACCCTGCGCTACGACCTGAAGGACTGGAAGGGCGGGCGCGCGGTGCTGGAGATGGAGATCTCCGTCGCCATGCAAACGAAGGAGGGCGAGGCGCCGAGAAGCATGGATGTGCCGCCGATGCGCGCGGCGATCGACTACGCCCCGGTCGTGGTGACACCGGACGGGGACCTGCGCGCGGAGTTCGCGATGCGGATGCCGCAGGACTCGGGGCAGGAGGGGGCCGACGTGAAGGGCTGGACGCTGATGACGCCCTCCGGGCACGTCAAGGACGTGGGCCTCGAGATGGCGGCGGACGCGCCGCCGGTCGTCCAGCAGGCGATGGACGGCCTCCGGAGGACGTTGCGCCAGATGGCAAGCCCGTTCCCGAAGGAGCCGGTCGGGAAGGGCGCCCGGTGGGAGCTGCTCGCGCCGATCGACATGATGGGACTTCGCTTCGACGCCCGGGCGCTCTACAGGCTGGACGAACCCACCGAGCACGGGGGCAAGGCGACGCTGACCATGACGATCGAGTGCTCCGGGGACTTCGCGATCCCGGGCAACCCGATGATGAAGGCGAAGGTCGAGTCGATGCGCGCCGAGGGGTCCGGCACCTTCGCGTTCGACCTGAGAAGCCTCATCCCCGAGACCGAGATGGAGACCCGCATGTCGATGAAGCTCTCGCTCGGGAGGGGGGACCCGGTCGAGCAGAACATGACCATGACGATGAAGTTCGCCCCCGGCGAGTAGCCGGGCCCCCGGCCCCCTTTGGCATGCCCCGTCCTGGGACGGTCGCCCCGCCGTCCCGGAGTGCTAGTGTTCCGCGGGCGGGCATGAGCGTTTCGGGATTCATCGAACAGGACGGGCTTGCGACGGCTCTCCAGCTGGTGAGCCGCGGCAGGAGCACGGGCGTTCTCGTGGCGTCGACAGCCTATGCCACGGCGGCGATCGAGTTCCGGGAGGGGGAGATCTTCCTCGCGAACTCGACGATGACGTCGAAGCTCGGCGAGCTGATCGTGAAGAGGGGGCTCGTGAGCAGCGAGAAGCTCGACGCGGCCCTCTGGGTCCAGCGACAGGACAAGGAGTGGCGCGCGCTCGGCCGCGTGCTCGTGGACGTGCGCCTGCTGCCCGAGGCCACGGTCCAGGCCGCGATCGAGGAACAGGTCGCGCGCGTGCTCGACGAGGTCCTCCGCTGGGATCATGGAACGTTCCGGTTCGAGCGCCGGGCGCCGGCGAACGGCATGCTGATCGTGCCCGCGTGTCGCGACCTCGGACAGTACGAGGTCAAGGTCGCGATGCTCCGCCAGGACGCAGCGGTCCTATCCAACGGCAGCGCGACCTGACGGCACGGCGCCGACGCCGCTAGAATCAGGCGATGCGGCGGGCCGCCCTCGTGGCGATCGCGCTGGTCGTCGCCCTCCTCTTCCTGCTCCCGCGCGGGGATCCCGGCCGGAGCGCTCGAGGCGATCCGCCTGACGCGGCGGAGATCGAGCCTCCCCGGAGCGCGCCGGTCCCTGCCGCGGAGTCCGAGACCGCCGCGCTTGCAGAGGAGAGGGACGCGGCGCCCGGGTCGCTCGCGATCGGCCACGTGACGGACGAGACGGGCAAGCCGCTCGCCGGGCTCCTCCTGCTCGCGATCTCGCGCGAGAACCTCGCGCTCTGGGATGCCGAGGATCCCTCCACGCCGCCCTGGGAGGCGCCGGGAGCGCCCTCCACGCACAGCGACGCGGCCGGAGCTTTCGCCTTCCGCGACCTGCCGCGCGGCGAGTACAAACTCGGGACCGACGAGGGCTGGGTGCTCGAGCGCCCGGTCGTCTTCACCGCGGACACGACCGGTCTCGAGGCGATCGCGACGCGCGCGTGGTGCCCGAAGGTCCAGGTGTCCGATCTGGCGACGTCCTTGCCGATCCCGCGCTTCCTCGTCCGCTATCGATGGCCCCCCGACGCCCCGGAGGAGCGCACGGGCACGGGGACGGACGGCGCGTTCCGGGTGCGCCTGCGCGGAGCACTCCCGCGAATCCGCGCGGGCAGCGCGAGCGTCGTGGGGAGCCTGGACCTCAAGCTTGAAGCAGAGGGATATCACGCCGGAGTCGTCCATGTACACGACGCGCCTCGTGCCTACGCATGGCTCGCCCCGCGGATCGAACCGCTGGTCACCCTGCGCGTGCAGTTCGAGGACGGCGCGCGCTGCGAGGACGAGGCGTCCGTGTGGTTGAGAAGCCGCGACCAAGGCCGGTACGCGACGCTGCCCGCCGTCCGCGACAGCGGTGGCCTCTACCGCGTCGCGGCGTCGCCGGGATCGTGGTTCCTCGAGTTCCAGCCCGTCCACGCGGTGGCGTTCCGCGATAGCCGCGCGACCAAGGTGGAGATCGCCGCGGGAGAGCAGCGCGAGATCTTCCTCGAGCTGGAGCGCGGGGGCGAAGTGGTCGTGCGCCGGAGGGGCTGGGACGGGAGGCCGTGGCTGCTGGTCGCTTCGGGGAGTCGCGGCGGCATCATGCTTACCAACGCCTCGATGACGGTCGAAACCGCGGAGCTCGTCCTGCGCCACATCGAGCCCGGCGAGTACCTTTTCCGGATCCTCGGGACCGGGCCCGAGCCGGTGTGGTCGCGCACCGTCGAGGTCACGACCGGCTCCCGTCACGAGCTGACGATCGAGTAGGCTGCCTCGCCGAAGCGCCGTCCGCAGCGCGAAGAGGGCCCCCGAGGCCCCCTCCTGTCCCGTTCCGGGACGCCCAACCGCAGCTAAGGTGCCTCCCCCCGAAGGTCGATATCAAGGAGACGCCCTAGGGACCCCCATTGGTCCAGGGGCGCGGATCAGCGCATGCCTTTGGATATCGGGACTGCGACGTGGGCGCTCGTCGGCGCAGCGGTCTTGGGGCCGGTCGTGGCCGTGCTCCTGGCCGTCCGCGACCGTCAGCGCGTCGTCACGCGCCTCGGGAACCTCGAGGACGTGCTCCGCCGCATGCGCGCCTCGGAGCCGGGTGGCAACTTCGACGACCGGCCCGAGGAAAGCTCGCTCCAGCTCTCGCGCGAGCGGGTGATCCTCCAGAACCTCCTCGACCGCTTCCCCGAGGTGACGCAGAAGTTCGTCACCGTGGACACGATCGAGGGGCTCGGGGCCTGCCTCCTCTCGGCGTTCGAGCGCGTCCTCGAGTGCGAGTTCGGCGTCGCGTTCGTGAGCGAGGGGGACCGGCTCCGGAGCATCGCCCAAGTGGGGATGGATGAGGGCGAGTGCTATCCCGGCATGACGATCGACATGGGCAAAGGGCCGATCGGCTACGCGGCCCAGAAGTGCCTGATCCTGCGTCCCGACGACTTCAAGTCGCTCGACGACGAGGACCACGCCAACGTCGAGAACTACCGTTCCTTCAAGCGGGAGTTCGACTTCTACGTCCCGCTCGTCCACCACGGCAAGGCGCTCGGCTGCGTCGCGGCGGGCGGCATGAAGCGGGTGGTGCAGAAGGCGCACTCGGTCTCGATGGCTCTCGCGAACCTCGGCGCGCTCGTGATCACGAACATCCAGCGCGCGGCCGAGATTCGCGTGCTCAGCGAGACCGACCCGCTCACGCGCCTCTCCAACCGGCGCCACTGCTACGCGCAGCTCGAGCAGCGTCTCCGCGAGCGGAACACCTCGCCGTTCGCGGTCTTCCTCATGGACATCGACCACTTCAAGTCGATCAACGACGAACACGGCCACGCGGTGGGCGACAGCGTCCTCGTGGCGGTGGCGGACCACGCGCGCAGGTTCGTCCACCCCGAGGAGGGCGAGTTCGTCTGCCGGTTCGGCGGCGAGGAGTTCCTCTGCGTCCTCAACCTCGAGGACCTCCCCTCCCTCGCCGCGCGCATCGAGTCCTTCCGGGAGAGCGTCGCCGGCCCCCGCCTCGCGGGGGGCAGCGCCCCCCTGGCCGTCCGGGTCAGCGGCGGCGTCGCCTTCTGCCCCGCCGAGTGCGAGGACAGCGACTCGCTGATCCGCCTCGCCGACGACCGCCTCTACGCGGCCAAGGAATCGGGCCGCAACCGCATCTGCTTCGAGGCGAGCGCGCGCGAGGTCGTGCAGTGACCGAAAGCCTCGCCCCGCGCCGCCTCGTCGCCTGCCTCTTCGGCACGCTCAAGCTGATGCAGCTCTACGGCCGGCGCCACGTCGCCACGGCCGGCGCGATCGCCAGCCTCTATGAGGCCGTGCACGCCGCCGCCGAGGAGGGCGAGGCGCGCGTCGCCGCGCGCGGCCGGCGCCTCCAGGTGAACGGGAACACGATGCGGGCCCGCGAGTGCGGCGCGCTGGCGCTCGGCTACATCGCCTCCGAGTGGGGCAAGCGCGGCATCGAGCAGGTCCGCTTCCAGCGCGAGGCGGGCATCGCGGACGTCGAGGCCTTCGTCGCGGCGTTCCTCGAGGTCGACGTGACACGCCCGGAACCGGCCGAACGGCTCGCGGCAGCGCTGGGCTCGGCGGGGACGCGCGGCATCCTCGTCGAGCGCCTTGCCCCGGAGCAGCGCGAGCCGGTGCTTCTGGAGGAGCGCCGCGAGAGCGTGATGCGCGCCTACCTGCGGGGGCTTCGCGCCTTCAAGGAAGTTCTCCGCTGCGACGGCCTGCGAGACCGGGCGAAGCTGCGCCGGGCGCGCCGCGCGGTCCAGGGGGTCGTGGACAGCTTCCTCGAGGACGAGCAGGCGGTCCTCGCGCTCGCGCAGATCCGCACGTTCGACGTGAAGCTCTTCCACCACAGCCTGAACGTCTGCGTCTACGCCCTCCTGATCGGCCAGCGGCTGAAGATGTCGCGGCGGCAGCTCGCCGAGCTCGGGCTCGCGGCGCTCTTCCACGACCTCGGCAAGACCTCCCCCGCGGGCGGCACCGCGGAAGAGGAGGAGCGGCGCCACCCTGCTCGGGGCGCGCGCATGCTCCTCGAGGAGGGGACGACCCTCGAGGGCATGCTCAAGGCGGCCGTCGCGGCCTTCGAGCACCACGTCGGCTGCGACCGCAGCGGGTTCCCGGAGATCGACCACGAGCCGCATTTCGTGTCGCGCATCGTGGCCATCGCCGACGCGTACGACGCGCTCACCTCGGCGCCGCCCCCGCTGTCCCCCCCCGACGCCCTCGCGCGGATGCTCGCGCGCGCCGACTTCGACCCGCTGCTGCTCAAGCTCTTCGTCAACGCGCTGGGCATCTACCCGGTCGGCTCGCTCGTCGAGCTCTCGACCGGCGAGGTCGCGATCGTCTCCGGCCCCCCCGCCACGAACGCGTGGCTCGACCGGCCGCGCGTGCGCATCCTGAAGCGCGGGGAGGGGGGCCTCGAGCCGCAGACCGAGCTCGACCTGTCGGCTTCGCCCGCGACCCAGCGGATCGCGCGCTCCCTGCAGCCGGGCACGGTCTTCGCCGACGCCCTCGAGCACGTGGCCGCGCTCTAGGTCTGCTCTAGGTCGCGAAGAGAGGGGGCCTCGGGGGCCGTGATAGGCTCCGCCCATGCGGAGACTCACCGCGGCGACCGCCGACCGGTGGACGCTCTACGAGGCGTCCGTCCAGGAGCCCGAGGCGGACTGCGACCTCGTCGAGCAGGTGTGGGGCGACCTGCGCGGCCGGAACCCGCGCCTGCTGCGGGAGGACTTCTGCGGCACCGCGGTCACCGCGATCGAGTGGGTGAAGCGCGACCGCCGGCACGCGGCGATCGGCGTCGACCTGTCGCCCGAGGTCCTCGCGATCGCGGAGCAGCGGGTGCAGGAGCGCCTGCGACGGGCCGACCGCGCCCGGATCCGGCTCCTGCGGGCGGATGTCCGCAAGGTCTCGACGCGGCCCGTGGACACGATCGTCGCGTGCAACTTCAGCTACTTCGGCTTCCGGACGCGCGCGGAGCTGCGCGGGTACTTCCGCGCGTGCCACCGGGCGCTCGTGGACGACGGGATGCTGCTCCTCGACGCGTACGGCGGCAGCGACGCGTTCCGCGAGATCCAGGAGAAGCGGCAGGAGAAGGGGTTCACCTACGTCTGGGACCAGCACTTCTACAATCCGCTCACCGGCCACGTGATCAACCACATCCACTTCCGTTTCCCCGACGGCACGAAGCTCGAGCGCGCCTTCACCTACGAGTGGCGCCTCTGGACGCTGCCCGAGATCGCCGAGGTCCTGCGCGAGGCCGGGTTCCACGACGTGACCGTCTACTGGGAGGGCACCGACGAGAAGACCGGCGAGGGGGACGGCGTGTTCACGGTCACGAAGCGCGGCGAGGCGTGCGAGGGCTGGATCGCCTACGTCGCGGCGGGGAAGTGAACGTGCTGGAACGGCTCGCCGGGACGTGGAGAGCGGCCGAGACGCACCACCCCTCGCCGTGGAGCCCGACGGGCGGGCAGGCCGAGGGGACGCTCGTCGCGCGCCTCGCGATGGGCGGGAAGGCGCTCGTGCAGGAGTACCGCCGCGAGGGCTACGAGGGGCTCGGCGTGATGCTCCGCGACGGCGAGCGGTTCGAGCTCTGGTGGTTCGACGGGCTCGAGCCGTCCGGGCCGTCGATCGGAAGGGGCGTCGGGGACCGGGTGGTGCTCGAACGGGAGGCGCCGCCCGGCCGCGCGCGCTACACGTACGTGTTCCTTCGCGACGGCGAGTTCACGTTCCGGATCGAGCGGTCGCGCGACGGGAAGGAGTGGCGGCCGTTCCTCGACGCGCGCTACGTCCGGCTCCCTCCCCCCCAGCCCCCCCTCCCTCGCTGACGAAAGAAGGGGGCAGGCACACCCTGCCCCCCCTTGGCCAGGAGCCGGTCCCGACATAGCCCCGTGGCCGTGGTCTGTGATTCGGGCTAGCGGCTTCCGAACGGTCTCGTGAAGCCGGAGAGTTCCGGATGGATGACGCTCACGCCGTCCTTCGCGACGGCACGGAGCGTCTGCACGTGCGCGAGGACCCTCCGGAGCTGCGGGAAGCGGACGAGCGCCGCCGCGAGGTCGACCCCCGCCTCGGTCTCGCCGCCGCCGAACATCTCCTCGAGGAACTCGAGCGGGCCCTTGCGCTTCGGGTACTCGACGACGTGGTACGCCTCGCCCTCCTTGCCCGCGAGGCCGCCCTTCTCGCAGGCGAGCGCGAGCGCGTCGGGGAAGCCGCCGAGGCGGTCCACGAGGCCCTTGGCGACCGCGTCGCGGCCGGTCCACACGCGGCCGCGGGCGACGGGCTCGATGTCGCTGGACGCCTTGCCGCGCCCCGCCGCGACCTTGGCCTTGAACTGCTCGTAGATCGAGGCCATGAGCGCGCGCAGGACCTCCTGGCCTTCCTCGTCGAGGCCCTTGGTCGTGAGGAGCATCTCGGCGCGCCTGCCGCGCGTGAGCCGCTCGGGCCTGATCCCGATCCACGGGAAGAAGGCGTCGGCGTTGGGCATCATCCCGACCACGCCGATGGAGCCGGTGATCGTCTGCGGGTCGGCGAGGATCACGTGACTGTTGCACGCGATGTAGTAGCCGCCGCTCGCGGCGACGTCCGCCATCGACGCGATGACCGGCTTCTCCGCCTTCGCCCGCTCGATCGCCCGCCAGATCATGTCGGAGGCAAGCGCGGAGCCGCCGGGGCTGTTGATGCGGAGGACGATCGCCTTCACGTCGGCGCTCTTGCGGGCGGCGTCGATCGCCTCGACGATCGTCTCCGAGCCCATCGCCGCGATGTCGCCGTTCCAGTCGTACTGGCTCTTGCCGGAGACGATCGCGCCGGAGCAATAGATCACCGCGAGCTTCGGGCCCTCCGGCTCGGCCGGCTTCGCGAAGAGCGAGCCCATCATCATCCCGATGAGCGCGAACGGGTTGCTGCCGTCGAACTGCATCTCCTTCTTCCCGAACCGGTCCTTCGCTTTCATCAGCGTCTTGCCCGGGAAGCTGGCCTTGAGCCTGTCCTTGAACTGGTCCTCGTACTCGACGCCGTCCACGAGCCCCGCGGCCTTCGCCTGCGCGGCGGTGAGGATCCCCTCGTCGACGGCCTTCCGGACCGCGTCCTCGGGGAGGCCGCGCCCCTCGGCGATCGCCTTGACCATGCTCGCGTAGATCTCGTCGAGCAGCGGGTCGAGCGTCTCGCGCAGCTCCTTCGACATCGAGTCCCGCACGAGGCTCTCGCCGGCGGACTTGTACTCGCCGATGTGGACGACGTCGAAGCTCAGGTGGAGCTTCGCCAGCAGCTCCTTCATGTACCAGTCCTCGATGGCCACGCCCGGCAGCTCGACGAAGCCCGACTCGGGGATCGAGATCCGGTCGGCGACGGACGCGAGGACGAGGTCCGGCGTCGAGAGGTTCTCCTTGAAGACGAAGACCTTCTTGCCCGCCTTCCGGACCCCCTTCAGCGCCTCGCGGATCTCGAGCAGCCGCGCCCAGCCGACGCCGTAGTCGCCGAGCTTCAGCGTGACCGCGTCCACGTCCGGATCCGCGGCCACGTCGCGCAGGTACTTCAGGAACGCGTAGTGGTTGAGCCGCGGCTTGCCGAAGGGCATCGCCGGGAAGGGATCCTCGCTCCCCTCGAGCCGGACCTTGATCTCCTCGATCCACGCTTGCTCGGAGCGGTCCTGCTTCTTCGGAGCCTCCTTGGCCTCGTCCCCGGCATGGGACAGCGGCAGGAGGAGGCAGAGGACAGCGAGCGGCGGAAGAACTCGTTTCATCGCGAAAAACCTCCGGGCGAGAGTCTCGCATCACACACGGCGTGCCGCGAGCGTGCGCTCGCATCCTGTTGCGCGGCAAGCCCTTGCGGCAGGGGGCGACGGAGGCCCGTGTGCGGATTCCTTACGGTCGTGCCGGAATCCGGCGTCGCTTTGAGGGGGCCTCGGGGGCTGGTAGCTTGCGCCCATGGCCTACGAGCCCCCGGACTTCTACGGGACGGACGAGCTGCTGACGGACGACGAGCGGATGATCCGCGATTCCGTCCGCGGCTGGGTCCAGGACCGGGTCCTCCCTGTGATCGCCGACCACTACCTCGCGGGCACGTTCCCGAAGGAGCTCATCCCCGAGATGGCGGAGCTTGGGCTCCTCGGCGCGGGGATCGAAGGGTACGGCTGCCCCGGCCTCGGCGCCGTGGCCTACGGCCTGATCCTCCAGGAGCTCGAGCGGGGCGACAGCGGCATCCGGTCGTTCGCGTCGGTCCAGGGGTCGCTCGTGATGTGGCCGATCCGGAACTACGGCTCCGAGGAGCAGAAGAAGCGGTGGCTGCCGGCGCTCCACGAGGGCGAGGCGATCGGCTGCTTCGGCCTGACCGAGCCCGACCACGGCTCCGACCCGGGCGGCATGGAGACGCGCGCCAGCAAGCAAAAGGACCGCTACGTCCTCAACGGCGCGAAGATGTGGATCACGAACGGCTCGCAGGCGCACGTGGCAGTCGTGTGGGCCAAGCTCGACGGCGTCGTGCGCGGCTTCCTCGTCGAGAAGGGGACGCCGGGCTTCACGCAGCGCCCGATGTCGAAGAAGTACTCGCTGCGCGCGTCGGACACCTCCGAGCTGATCCTCGAGAGCGTCGCCGTGCCTCTCGAGAGCCTGATGCCGGGTGTGGAGGGGCTTCGGGGACCGCTCAACTGCCTCACCCAGGCGCGCGGCGGGATCGCGTGGGGCGTCTGCGGCGCGGCGATGGCGTGCTACGACGAGGCGCGCCGCTACGCGCTGCAGCGGATCCAGTTCGGCAAGCCGATCGGCCAGTTCCAGCTCGTGCAGAGCAAGCTCGCGGAGATGCTCACGGAGATCACGAAGATGCAGCTCCTGAACCTCCGCATGGGCCGGCTCAAGGAGGCGGGCAAGGCGACCCCGCAGCAGGTGTCGCTCGCGAAGCGGAACGCCTGCTTCGAGGCGCTCGAGATCGCGCGGACCTGCCGGTCCATCCTCGGCGCGAACGGGATCACGGCCGAGTACCAGGTGATGCGCCACATGTGCAACCTCGAGTCCGTGATCACCTACGAGGGAACCCACGACATCCACACGCTGATCCTCGGCCACGCCATCACCGGCCTCGACGCATTCAGGTAGGTGTGACACTCAGACCACCTTGACGCCGCAAGTCGTTACTGAACAACGACTTGCGACCGAAGACGTGCGGCACTGCTGCCGCACGTCTCCCCCGCCCCCGCCTCTCCTTTTCCGCGCGGTATTTCCGATAAGGAACCGGGGGACGCTTGCCGCAAACCGGCATCTACCACGACCGCGAGATCAGGGGCGCGAAGGACCTGGTCAAGGAGCTGATCCGCGTCGTCCGCGCCTGCCGTCTCTACGCGCACGACCACCCCGCGCTCGAGGACATGTCGGGCACGCTGCGGCGGCGCTGGGAGGAGGCGACCGCGGGGGGGCCCATCGCGCTCCGGTTCACGGACCGGAAGGTGCTCCTCGACGAGGAGCCGGTCCACCAGGCGCCCGGCAACACCCACGAAGTGATCCCCTCCTCCCTCTTCGAGCACGGGATCGTGGGGCTCGTCCTCCAGCCCGGTCTTGAGGCGGGCGAGACCCGCCGGCTGGTCGCGGCGCTCGCCGCCGATCCCAACTCGGGCGCGGACTACCCCGCGCTCCTCTGGGAGGCGGACCTCGCCCACGTGCAGGTCCTCGTGGACGTGGACGAGGCGGACGAAGAGCCGGTCTCGACGCCGCAGGACTTCGCGCAGCAGGCGGCCAAGATCGCCGACGCAACCGACCTGCCGCAGGGCTCCGACTACACGGAGGCGCGCCGCGCCCCCTCGCCCCCGATGCCCCCCTCCACCCTGCCGCTGGACGCGTCCGACAAGAACCGGCTTGCCGGCTTCACGCTCGACGACCGGTACGTGGACACCGTCCGCCACGCGCTCCGGGTCGTGCACGCGATGTCCCGCGAGCCCGCCGCGCCCGACGAGGCCGCGCAGGTCGAGGGCATCCTCGGCGAGCTGATGGGCGCGATCCTCGCCGCCGGCGACCTCGCCGCCGCGACCGAGGCGGCCGCGCGGGCGCGCACGCTGACCGGGTCGGAGAACCCGCTCGAGGCGCGGGCCGGCGAGCTCACGCTCTCGATCCTGCGCGCGCCCGCGAACCTGCGCGGCTTCCTGCGCATCCTCGACGAGCGGGCGCAGCTCGACGCGCGCGCGCTCGGCGGCCTCTTCGTCGAGCTGGGCGGCCCGTCGGCCCCGACGGTGGCGGAGTGGCTGCTCGAGACCAAGTTCCCCGAGGTCGTGCAGGACGCGATGCGCGTCTACCGCGAGGCAGCCGCGGAGGCGCTCGTCCCGCTCTACGCGAGCGGTGGCGCAGCCGGCCGCCAGCGTGCGGGCGGCGCGCTCCTCGAGCTGGGCACGGACGCGGCGCTCGCCACGCTCGCCGCGGGCTTCGACGATCTCCCGGAGGAGACGCGGCTGCGGCTCCTCCACCACGCGGGTCGCAGCAAGGAGATCGCGCTCAGGCGGGTCCTCCTGCACGCGCTGGACGACCCGTCGGAGGCCGTACGCCGCGCCGCGGTCGGCGTGGTGAAGCGGCAGGACGCGCCGCGCCTCGCGGCGGTCGCCGCCGACCTGCTGGACCGGGGCGTGCTCGAGACGCGTTACAAGGCCGAGGTCGAGGACTTCTTCGAGATGCTCGCGCGGGTCGGCGACGCGGCCGTCGCCAGGCTGCTCGCGGACCGCTGCCTCCCGCGCGGCTTCCGGCTCGGACTCTCCCGCCTCAACCCGGTTCAGCAGCTCTGCGCGCGCGCGCTCCGCCGGATGCGGGCGCCGGAGACGCGGCCGATCGTCGAGGAGCTCCGGCGCCGGGCCCCGCGCGCCGTGCGCGAGATCCTCGACGACCCGCTCGGGGGATGAATGGGCCGCCGTTCGAAGAGGAAGCGCCCGCGGCGAGCGGGCACGCCGCGGCTCCTTGCGCCGACCGGGGCCCAGATCAAGCTCGAGTCCGACCGCGCGTACGTGCTTGGACGCGGCCGCGACTGCGACATCGTGCTCGGGGACCTGGTGAGCTCCCGCCACCACGCGCGCATCGCGGTCGGAGAGGAGCTGCGGATCGTCGACCTCGAGAGCCGCAACGGGACCTTCGTGAACGACACGCGCATCGAGGGCGAGACGCCGCTCCCCCACGGCAGCCGCATCCGCGTCGGCGCGAGCGTCTTCCTCGTGAGCACGGCGGCGGCGCCGGACGACCTCGTCGACACGGGCACCGTCGCGCTCGAGCACATGACGCTCGGGCGCGGGATCGACGAGGGTGTGCTCCGGTCCGTGCGCAGCGAGGGCACGCAGGGCGGCCTCGCGGGGCAGCTCGACGCTTTCGGCCTCGTGGACATCCTCCAAGGGCTCATGCAGGCGGGGCAGAGCGGCACGCTGCACGTGGCGCTGCCGGACGGGGCCGCGCGCGTCGAGGTGCGCCGCGGCGAGGTCCTCGACGCCCGGTACCAGGAGCAACAGGGGGTCGACGCGCTCCTGGCTCTCGCCCGGCAGAAGGTGGGCGTGTTCTGGCTCGCCGAGAGCTCCGCGGAGTGCGGCAGGACGATCGACGAGCCGCAGGGCCGCCTCCTCTACGTCCTCTGCCGCGCCCTCTGAGCGCCCTGCGCGCAGGAAGGGAGGGGGCCCGCGGGGGAGGGAGGGCGGCGCGCCCGCGGGTCCGCGGGCGCGCGTCCTCCTGGTCTTTCGCTAGTCGAACTTCTCGCCCTCGTCCTCCGGCGCCGTGGGCACGGGAGCGGGGGGCGTCGGCTTGGCAACCGTCCCGGCGATCTTCGCGATCTCTTTCGCCGGCCAGTCGCCACGCCAGCGGATGTTGCCGTCGGGGAACGTGACCGCCGTGGAGAACGGCAGCACCTCGGGGATGGCCTGCATGATCTGCCTCGCCTCGGGAGGCATCATCCCGGCGAACATCTGGAGCATCTGCCTCAGCGCGCCGAGGTTGATCGTGAACCCGATGTTGTGGCCGCGGCCGAGACGCGCCATCGCCTGCGCGTGGGGGTGGTCCGGGAGCTTCTCGCCTCGGCGCACCTTGTCGAGGAGCGCCTTCAGGTCCTCCTGCGCCATCGGCGCCATCACCATGAAGAGCACGCCGTTCTCGGCCGCCATGCAACCCTGCATCGACGCGAAGGCGACGGCCAGCTGCGGGTTGTCCGACGTCATGCCGAACCGGTGGATGTCCGTCTCCCCGTGCTTCGCGACGGACTTCTCGAACGTGTACGAGAGCGGGATGCCGATTGTCTTGAACGCCTCGTTCGTCTTGGTCGTGTCGAAGCCGTCGAAGAACTTCTTCGGATCCGCGTCGGGCTTCATCTCGTAGAGGGCGACGACGTTGCCGCCCATGAAGCTCATGTTGACCGCCGTGGCGCCGCGGCCGGTGAGGCTCTCGCCGAACATGCTTCCCATGGAGAGGAGCTGCAGGAGCGCGGTGGCGACGTCCGCGCCGCCGGCCTTCTCGAGCATCTCCTTCATCTCCTTCGCCGGCCAGTCGGGGTTCATGCAGGCCGTGGCGGTCATGAAGGCTTCCCTGGGCAGGTAGGCGACGAGATCGGTCGATCCCGGCTCGCCCGCGCGCTTCAGGAGGTTGCGGAGGCCCGAGCCCTCCGCGATGGAGACGAACCCCTCGGTCTCGACCCGCTCGCCGGTCCAAGTGACTCCGTAGTCGAGCGCCTCGAGGCTCTGCACGCCGTTCTTGATCGAGGTCACGATCGGCAGGATGAGGGCGCGCGCGTTCTCGGGGATGTCGCCGGCCGCGGCGATGCCCATCGCGGCCTCCGTCGCCATCTGCTCGATGTCGTTCCTGTGCTTGGCCACCAGCTCGCCGAGGTAGAGGTGGAGGACCGCGTCCCCTTCGACGCGGAAGGTCGTGGGCGTGCCGCGCGGCTCGGCCTCGAGGAGCGCGCCCTCGCCGACGACGATCGCGCCGCCGCGGAGGACCGCGAAGGCGCCCTCGCGCAGCTCCTTCTTGCCATCCCACGCAGCGCCCGCGGCGGGATGGAGCACGACGAGCCCGTCATCGCCCTCGACGATCCCGAGGTAGATCGGCTTTGTCCGGTCCACGATCTCCGCGTTGAGCCCGGACTTGGCAAACAGGTAGTTCGACGCAGGCATCTGCTTGAGCTCGGCCACGTCCTCGCCGAGGCCCAAGGCCTCGAGGAGCGGGATCCAGTCCTTCACGATCGCGTCGACGCGGTCGAAGGACGCGATGCGGACGGAGACCGGCGAGCCCTTCGGGAGCTGCGCGGTGACGTCCGCCCCATCCTGCGCCCATGCCGCGAGCGCAAGGAGGCCAAGGAGGAGCGGTGCGAAGAGCGTTCTCATGGGGGTTGGGAGTTCCTTCTGGGACCGAGACCGAGAGAAGAGGATACCCCCGGATGGCAGCGGTTGTTCGTTTCCGGGGCGGTTCACGAGCAGGCCCATGCAGGCCGTAGAGCGGGGCCCCAGGGACCTCGGCCCCCCCGCCCCCCCCTCGTCGCCCGAGCCGACGCCTAGTTCCCGTCCGGCTTCTTGACCTTCTTTTTCGGCACGACGGCGTAGTACTCGCCGCCGTGCTCCTCCGCGAGCTGGCGCAGGAACGCGGAGTTGTGCTCGGCACCGATGCCGATCGTGTGGATCGCGATCCGGCGCAACGCGTTCCACTCGCGGGCGGCTTCGAGCGTCCGCTCGGGATCCTCGATCTTCCCCTTCGCGTCGGTCGGCGCGCCGTCCGTGAGGAGGTAGATCGCGTCCGCCTTCGCGGGCCCCGGCGGCTCCTCCGGGTGGACGCCCGCGAGGCGCAGCGCGAGGTCGAGCGCCTCGTAGATGTTCGTCTGGCCCTCGGGGCCCATGCGCGCGAGCGTGCCCGTGAGCTGCGCGTGACGCTCCGACGTCGCGGGCTCGAGGTCCTCCCCGAGGACCGCCTCCGCGTGGTCGGAGTAGGCGACCAGCGTGTAGCTCGCGTCCTTGCGCAGGGACTTCGCGGCGCGGAGCAGCTCGCGCACGGCGGCGTCGAAGCGCGAGTCCTCGTCGTCGCGCGCGGCGACCGCGCCGCCGGCCACGAAGCGAGGCTCCTCCATCGAGACGACCATGGAGCCCGAGCGGTCGAGGACGTAGACGATCCGCTGCTCGATCTGCGGGATGCCGTAGAAGTTCCCCTGATCGGTCGTCACGCGCGCGGGCTTGCCGATGCCCAGCGCGAGCTTCCCCCCCATCACCTCCGCCTCGTGGTCGCGCCACCACGCGGCCCAGACGCGCGGGTCGTCGCCCGGGTTCGCGCCCGTGAGGAGGCGGAGGGCGTCGAGCAGCTCGCGCTCCGCGCGCGAGCGCGGGGCCTCGCGCTGGACCTGGCGGACGAGCGGGCCGACGCCGTCGGGCAGCGCCGACCGCGCGACCGCGCGCGCGGCGGCGGCGCGGACCGCGGCGTCGCGGTCGGAGAGGCGGCGCAGGACCGTCGGGAGGCCGGGCACGCCGATGCCCTTGGCGTTCTCGGCGAGCGCGTCGAGGAGCGCGACGGCCTGCCCCGGCTCGCGCGCCTTCGCGAGCGCGTCGAGCAGCGCCGCCATGCCGCCGTCGGCGGCGCCGCCCACCCGCCCCGCGGCGACGCGAAGGAGCGCCGGGGAGCGAGCCGAGGCGAGGCCCTTGTCCCTGAGCCAGTCGAGCGCCGGCGGCGCCTTGAAGCCGCGGACGCCCGAGAGGATCGCCGACCGCTCCAGCTCGAGCGCGCCGAGGCGGGTGTTCAGCTCGATGTCGCGCGCGTCGAGCGCCGGCACCTCCGCCGCGGCCCTCGGGTCAGCCCGCGCCCGGCGGATCTTCGCGCGGAGCTCGAAGATCTCGCGCCTGAGCCGCTTCGTCTCCTCCTCGAGCGCGTGCCAAACCGCGAAGAGCGCCTCGGCCGCCTCCGGGAGGTCCGCGCGGGCGAGCTCGAGGAGCGCCTCGCGGCGCGCGGCCTCCGGGGCACCGTCGCGATACGCCCCCTTGAACCGCTCCTGCACCTCCGCCCAGTCGGCCGCGGCGAGCGCCGCGAGAGACAGCAGGCAGGCGCAGGCGCGCATCTACTTCCGGCGCTCGACGAACTTGCCGCCGTTCTGCGCCGCGAGCTGCTTCAGGAAGTGGGTGCCGACGGGCTCCGTGTCCACGGCGATCGCGTGGATCACGATCCCCGCGTCCCGGTTCCACTGCCGCACCGCCTCGAGGATGATCTCCGGATCCATCGGCTGCGCGCCGTCCATCTTGTTGTCCGTCGGGCCGCCGTCCGAGAGGAGGAAGATCGTGTCGACGTTGAGCCCCCCCTTCTTGCCGGTCGTCACCTTCGCCTCGGCGCCCGCCTCGGGCACGCCCGCGATCATGAACGCCTCGCGCAACGCCCCCAGCGTGTAGGTCGTGCCGCTCGCCGCGAGCGCGTCGAGGTCCTTGCGCAGCTCCTCCTTCAACTCCTGCGTCGCCTTCTCCATTTGCGGCCGCCAGGGCCGCACGGCGTGGTTGAAGAAGATCACGGTGAAGAACTTGTCCGCGGGCAGGTTGCTCACGGAGCGCTTCAGCTCGTTCTTCGCGACCTCGAACCGCGTCTTCCCTTCGACCGGCAGGTCCGACTCCTTCTTGCCGGTGACCGGCGCCGTCTTCGCCCGGAGCTCCTCCACCTCGTGCAACATGCTGCCCGAGACGTCGATGATGAAGCAGATCCGGTTCGACTGGGTCGGGATGCCGTAGAAGCGCGCGGTGTCGGTCGCCTTGAGCGACGTGTCCCCCGAGCCCCCCCCCTTGGCCGGCTCGCGCGGCAGCTCCTTCCCCTGGGCCTGCCACCACTTCGCCCACGTGTCGGCGAACCCCATGTCCTCGCCGGTGAGCCCCTTGAGCGCGGTGTTGATGTCGTCCTTGAGCCGGCCGCTCTCCTTCGAGAGCATCTCGATGAGGAGCGTGACGACCTCGGGCGCACGGGTCCGGGCGATGCTCGCAACGACCGCCGCGCGCACGCGCCAGTCCTCGTCCTTCGCGCACAGGGCGAGGATCTCGAGCCCCTCCGCACGCTGGAACGCCCCGAGCGCGCGCGCGACCGCGACACGCACCGTGGCCTCCGGGTCCTTCTGGAGCTTCCGGAGCGTCGCGAGCGCCTTCAGGGACACCTTGTCGTCCTGCTGCACGGCGTGCCACTCCGCGCACGCGCGCGCGAGCAGCTGCCGCACGCCGGAGGACGGGTGCTTCTCGAACGCCGCGAGCGCCGCCTGCATCGTCTTCGGGTCGCTGTAGCCCGCGAGATCCTTGACGAGGATCGCCTCCGACGCGCGCGCGCGCTTCCACTCCGCCTCGATCTTCTCGAGCGCCTTCGTGTGGCGGTCCCGGACGGCGGTGTCCTCCTCGGTGAGCGCGCGGCGGCTCTTGAAGGTCTCGAGCTTCGCCTGGCAGGCGGCCACCTGCGCCTCGAACTGGTCGAGGTAGGCGCCGTAACGCGACGCGACGTCGGCCAGGGAGGGGATCGCCTCGGGATGGTCCCAGCTGCCCAGCGCCGCGAACCACTTGTCCCGCTGGTCCGCGTCCACCTTGTCGAAGTAGGCCTCCGCGAGGGAATCGCGCGCCTCGACCCACGCGGCGCGGTCCGCGGCAATGGGGAGCGCGAGAAGGAGCAGGACGAGCAGGCGGGGGACCATCCCGAGATTCTAGCCCTTGCCCCGAGGCGGCGGGACCGGCACGCGAAGAGAGGGGGCCTGGGGGCCCGCCCGCCTTCGCGCCGCGGACGACGCTTCGGCGAGGCTGGCCTACGGGCGGGCGAACGACGCGGCGAGGCCGAGACCGCCCGAGATGCAGAGCGTCGCGAGCCCGCGCCTCGCGCCGCGCTGCCGCATCGCGTGGAGCAGCGTGACGACGATGCGGGTCCCCGTGCAGCCGATCGGGTGGCCGAGCGCAATCGCGCCGCCGTTCACGTTCAGGCGCGCGCGGTCGATCGGCAGGTCCTTCAGGCACGCGAGCACCTGCGCCGCGAACGCCTCGTTCAGCTCGACGAGTTCGAAGTCCTCGAGCTTCCGCGCGGTCCGCGCGAGGAGCTTCCTCGTGGCGGGCACGGGCGCGATCCCCATGATCCTCGGGTCCACGCCCGCGCTCTCGTACTCCTCAAGGAACGCGAGCGGCTCGAGCCCCTTCTTCCTCGCGAGCGATTCCGAGACGAGCAGCGTCGCCGCGGCGCCGTCGGTGATCCCGGAGCTGTTGCCCGCGTGTACGGTGCCGTCCGGCCGGAAGACCGCCGGCAGCCTGCCGAGCTGCTCCATCGTCGTCTCGGGCCGCGGGTGCTCGTCCTTCGCGACGACGGTCTTTGCGTCCACCCGCACGGGGACGATCTCGCCGTCGAACGCGCCTGCGGCGATCGCCTTCCCCGCGTTCTGCTGCGACTCGAGCGCGAACCGGTCCTGCTCCTCGCGCGCGATCTTGTACCGGTCGGCGAGCGTCTCCGCGGTCGCGCCCATGAGCTGGTCCGCGAGCCGGCAGTGGAAGCCGTCCTCGTACATTCCGTCGAGGACTTGGCCATGGCCGAGCCGGTAGCCCGTCCGCATCCGCTTGAGCAGGGAGGGCACCTGGCTCATCGACTCGACGCCCCCCGCGACGACGGCCTGCGCACGCCCGAGCCGGATCAGGTCCGCGCCCATCGCGATCGCCTTGAGCCCGGAGCCGCACGCCATGTTGACGGTGTGGGCCGGGACCGTCTCGGGGAGCCCCGCGCGGACCGCGACCTGCCGCGCCGGGTTCGGCCCCTGCCCCGCCTGCCGCGCGCAGCCCATGATCGCCTCGTCCACGGGGAGATCGAGGCCCTCGAGGAGGGGCTTCACGACCGCCGCGCCCAGATCGGCAGCGGAGAGGCCCGAGAGACCGCCCATGAATTTCCCGATGGGCGTGCGCAGCGCGCGGACGACGGCGACGCGTTCCATGAGGGAATCCTATCCCAGACCGCAACGTGTTCCGGGCGCGGCTATCATCGGGCCCCGTGAAAGGGCTTCTCATCGCGAGCATCGTCGCCCTTGTGGTCGTCGGCGGCCTCGGCATCTACTCGCTGAAGTTCCTCGGGGAAGTCCAGCAGCGCCGCAAGGCGCTCGACGAGGACTTCGAGGCCCGCGCGAAGGAGCTGCGGGAGACGGACGCGCTCTTCCCGTGCGGTCCGGTCTCGCGCCTCGACGCCGCGCGCTTCCCGACGTGGCTCGAGGTGCGCGGCGAGATCGCACGTGAGCTCGGGGCGCGCGCCGCGGAGCCCGCGTCGAACTCCTTCCACGCGCGGGAGACGATCAACGGGATGCTCGTGCTGGTCCGCAAGACGCTCGTGGAGAGGAAGATGGGCGTCTCGGAGTACGGCGCGACCGCGGCCCGCTGGCGCGCGCTGCTCGCGCTTCCCGAGTTCGCGGAGCTGCAGCAGGCGTGGCGAAAACGGACGGCGACCGAGGCGCAGCCGGAAGGCCTCCCGCTGCCGGCGCCCGCGGCCGACGCGGAGGAGAAGGAGCTCGACCAGATCCGCCGCTACGCGCGGCTGCTCGAGGGGTCGATGGACGCGGACCTCCTGGACCCGCTCCTCGGGAAGGCGGGAGGGGGCGCGGGGGAGGGGACGCCGCCGCCCGCGACGGGCAAGGGCTAGCCGCGCCCGTCCTTGGGGTCTTTGGCCTCGCCGCAGCCTCCGCCGGGATCCTTCTCGCCGCACCCTTCGCCGGCATCCTTCTCGCCGCCGCCTTCGTCCGCAGGCGGTTCGGCCGTGCCCTCGTCCGCGGGCTTCTCCGCGTCGCCGGGCGGCGGCGCGTCCCCGGGAGGCTTCGTCTCGTCCTTGGGAGCAGGAGGCGGTCCGTCGCCGGGCCCCTCCCCTTCCCCGGGCCCCTTCTCCTCCCCCTCCTTGGGCTTGAGGCGGAGGTCCTCGAGCTCCTTCCGGATCTGCCCCGCGGTGTAGTCGCGAACGAGGAAGACGTAGCCCGCGCGCTTGCTCTCCTCGGCGTTGTCGATGTCGCCGCCGACGTGGATCGCGTAGTAGTCCTCCGACTTCGTCTCGCCGGAGTAGCTCTCGTAGTGCGGACGGGAGACCTTCTTTCCGACCTCGACGAACCTCGTGAAGGTCGTGTACTCGTCCTTCTTCTCCTCGCCCTCCTTGGGAGGCTCGCCCTCCTTCGGCGCAGGCTTCTCGACCTTCTTCCGGAGCTTCATCACGAGCGTCGTCTCGGGGGAGTCGAGGCCGTACTCCTCCTTGACCTGCTCGTACGCGCCGAGGACCTCGTAGAGCGAGAGTCGGCGCACGATCGAGAGGATGCCGTCCGCGACATCGGCGTCGGCCGGGGCGGGCTCCTTGCCGGCCTCGAGAAGCTCCCACTTGTCCTGCGCCTGCTTCACGATCTTCGCCTCGTAGGCGCCCTTGCGGGTGAGCGAGATCTCCTCGACCTCCGCGCTGCCCAGGTCCCAGATGGCGGTGTCGACCCACTTCGTCGAGAGGTTCTCGGTGTAGTTGTGCCAGTCGAACCCCGAGGGGCCGCCCGCGAACGGGTCGGCCGAGATCGGCGCGTCGCCCTCCTTGGCGAGCACGGTGTGGGTGCGGTAGACGGCATCCTCGCCCGCCTTGCGCACGAAGAACTCGGAATACCCCTGCTTCGGGTTCTTGCCCACGTAGAACTCCGCCATCGGGGCCTCGGCCCGGATCACGCGGACGAGGCGGCCGTTCTTCTCGTCGGTGCGCGTGCTGTCGCGCATGGCGGCGCTCGTGCCCACCGCGTTCTCCCGGCGGAGGCTCGAGATGGCGTCGAGGAAGCGGTCCACCTCGGCGCGCTTCACCGGGTAGCCGCGGGCGGAGGCGAGCGACCAGGATGTGCCTCCCGCATCCTGCGCGATCGTCCAGGCCGTGCCCGAGGGGCCGCCGGAGATCTCGATCCGGAGGTCCGCGCCCTCCCGGTTGAACTCGGGGAACAGGCGCGGTGCCGGGCCGGCGGGCTTGTCCTTCCCCGAGCCGCGGCCGAGGAGCCAGAGGCCCACGGCGAGGGCGAGGACGCCAAGGAGGATCAGGTTGCCGCGGCTCATGAGTCGCTGCCTCCGTCCTTGAGGCTCTGGGGGGGCGTCGGGGGCGGGATGCGGGCGGGGCCCGACCGGTTCGCGGCGCGCACGACCCAGACGACGGCGCCGGAGACCCAGATGAACAGGATCGGGAGGACGATGTTGATCCAGCGGGAGCGCTTCTCGCGCGCCTTGCGCTGCTGGCTCAGCTCGTCGATGCGCCGCCGGAAGCTTGCCTCGTCGATCTCGCCCGCCTCGGCCTCCTTCCGGAGCGCCGCGACGGACTCGTCGAGCTTCTTGTCCACGAGGGTGCGGTTCATGTAGCGCTTGGCGCGGAGCGCGATCAGGTCCGCCGAGCCGGCGAGCCAGTTCACGAGGTTGAGCGCGAGCGACGCGGTGACCTCGGCGCGCTCCCCGCGGCCGCCGAGCACGATGTCGGAGACGAAGATCGAGTTGCCGACGACGACGAGCTGCGTGGGCGTCTCGGTCCGCCGGACGACCTCGGGCCCCGCGGGCTTCTGCCCGGCGGGATCCGGCTTTTCCTCGGGCGGCTTCTCCTCAGCCGCGGGCTTCTCGCCCTCGGGGGGCTTTTCGCCTTCGGCTGCTCCTTCGCCTTCGGCCGGTTTTCCGCCGCCCGCCGGCGTCTCCTCGCCGGACGCGTCCCCCTTGGGCTTCTCGCCTTCGTCGCCGGACGCCTCGGCGGGATCCCCCTCCCCATGCCCCTCCCCTTCCTTCTTCGCCGCGATCGACGGCGGGACGGGCCGTTCCGCGTAGTACGACGTGAAGGACCCGTCGAGGGCCACGACCACGGGGCTCGACATGAGGTCGCTCCGCGACGGGCCGTCGGACTCGGGGTTCAGGGACCGCATGTCGACCCTGTGCAGGTCCTTCCAGCGCCACGACTCGGCCGCGTGCGAACGGATGAGGACCGTCGCCTTCCTGCCTTCGAGACGGTTCTCGAGCACGTCGACCGGGTGCGGCCAGTAGAGATCGACGGACTTGAGCTTCTGCACGGCCGGGTTGTCCCGGTCGTACGCCTCGTCGAGGCCGAAGATCGGCCAGAACCAGTTCGGGACCGGGACGCTGACCTGCATGTTGCCGAGCTCCGGCACCGTCTGCGGCACGCGGATCTCGTTCGTGTTGAAGAGCTGGAGGACGAACTCGTTGGGCACGCGGACCCCGTGGTGCTCGAGCCAGCCGTCGAGGCCCGTCTTGAACGGCTCGAAGGTGAAGCGGCCGTCCCAGCCCTGGTCGAGCACGCCCTCGGTGACGAAGAGGAGCACGCGACCGCCCTTCATCAGGTACTGGTCGAGGCGGAAGACCGCGACGTCGGTGAACTCCTTCGGGCGGATCACGAGGAGGAGCGGGACCTTCTTCGGATCGAGGTCCTCGCGGTCGAGATCGACGTCCTCGATCTCGAAGCCGCTCCCGAGCTTCGAGCGGAGCTCGTTGAACTCGGGGCGCGGCTGCTGCTGGCCCATCATCGGGTTGCCCCGGCCCTCGCGCTCGAGGTAGCCCGTGAAGCCGATCTTTGCCTTCTCGTGGGAGAGCTCCCAGATCTTGCCGGAGAGCTCGCTCTCGAGCACCGAGAGGCCGTCGTACCCCTCCGGGTAGCGCTCGGCGATGTTGATCACCTGGGGCGCGCGGTCGCCGTAGAGGAGGACGATCGAGCCGTAGACCTGCTGCGCCGAGACGCCGGTCGCCTCGCGGACCGCGATCTGGCTCTCGCGCACGCCGTAGCTCGCGGCCTCGCTCTTCGCGGACGCGCTCTCGAGCGGGTCGTAGCGCTCGACCTTGATCTTGCCGTGGCCGTGCGCCTCGTACTCCGCGAGGATGTCGAAGACCTGCCGCTGCATCGGCTGGATCCACTCGGGGATGCGACCGCTGAAGTAGGCGCGAATCGTCAACGGGTCCTCGAGAGACGCCGCGATCCTGTGGCTTGCCGGGGAGATCGAGAAGCGCTCGTCCTCGGTCAGGTCCCACCGGACGACCCAGTTGTCCACGGCCAGGAAGCCGAAGACGAGGACGAGGAGGAGGAGGGCCGTGCGGAGGACGATGCGCCCGAGGAGGTAGTCGCGGAACTGCGTGGTACGCCCCATGGCTACCTCCACCTCCGAAGGTCGATCGCGCGCACGTTCAGGTAGAGGAAGAACCCGGTCATGGCGACGAAGTAGAAGACGTCCCGCACGTCGATCACGCCGCGGCCGATCGACTGGTAGCGCGTGGTCGGGCTGATCGCGCGGGCAAACCCGGCCGCCCAGCCTCCCGGCGTGAATTCGTCGCTCACGATCGGGTGGCCCACGAGGACGAGGGCGAGGAGGAGGATCGCGCCGACGAGGAACGACACGATCTGGTCCTGCGTGAAGGACGAGAGGAACATGCCGATGGAGATGAAGGTCGCCCCGAGGAAGATCGCGCCGAGGTAGCCGCCGACCATCGGGCCCCGGTCGAGCGGCCCGTGCGAGGCCACCGTGTAGGGGACGTAGAGGGTCATCACGGCGCACAGGATCACGAGCGCGAGACCGGCGAGGAACTTGGCGAGGACGATCTGCCACGTCTCGATCGGCGAGGTGAGCAGGAACTCGATCGTCCCCTGCTTGCGCTCCTCGGCCCACATCCGCATCGTGAGCCCCGGGATCACGACGGAGAAGGCGATCGGGAAGAGCCCGAAGAACCCGTCCATCGTCGCCTGCGAGACGGCGAAGAAGTCGCGGAAGAAGAAGAAGGTCACGAAGAAGACGAAGACCGAGAGGAACGTGTACGCGATGGGAGAGAGGAAGACCTGTCGGATCTCCTTCCACGCGAGGTTCAGGACGCTAGGCATCGGAACCTCCCGAAGGCGGAGGGGAGTTGCCCCGGTCCCCCGCGGCCCCCTTGGTCAGGGCGTGGAAGGCCTGCTCGAGACTCCCGTGCTCGCGCCGCAGGTCGCCGGCACGCGTGTCGGCGACGATCCTCCCCTTGTCGACGATGATCACGTGGTCGGAGAGGGCGTCCACCTCCTGGAGGATGTGGGTCGAGAGGATGATCGTCTTCATCGCCGCGAAGCGCCGGATGAGCGAGCGCACGTCGAGGATCTGGTTCGGGTCGAGGCCCGCGGTCGGCTCGTCGAGGATCAACACCTCGGGGTCGTGCAGGATTGCCTGCGCGAAGCCGACGCGCTGCTTCTGCCCGCGCGACAGGACCCCGATCGGACGCTTCCAGAACGAGTCCAGGTGGCAGATGTCCGCGACCCACCCGAGCCGGCCCGCGCGGTCCGCCCGCCGGACGCCGCGCAGTCGCGCGGTGAACGCGAGGAACTCGTTCACCTGCATGTCGTAGTAGAGCGGCGTCGTCTCCGGCAGGTAGCCGAGCCGCCGCCGCACTTCCAGCGGGTGGTCGGCGACGTCCGCTCCCGCCACCGAGGCGCGCCCCGCCGACGGCGAGATGTACCCGGTGAGGATTTTCATCGTGGTGGACTTGCCGGCGCCGTTCGGCCCGAGGAAAGCGAGGATCTCGCCCTTGGGCACGGAGAACGAGACGTCCTGGAGCGCCGCGAATGTCCCGTAGTACTTCGTCAGTCCCGATACCTCGATCATGAAGCCTCCCGCACCTCCCTACGTATACGCGGGCGGCGCGCCCCGGAGCCAAGGGCCCCGGGACGCGCGATGGTGGACCTGAGGAGATTCGAACTCCTGACCTCTTCATTGCGAACGAAGCGCTCTACCAATTGAGCTACAGGCCCGCCATGAAGCCCCACAGTATAGCGGGGGTCCAAGGGCCCGGAAAAAGTGCGCCGTGCGGGGACAATGGGCCGGGAATGCGGCGCGCGGCGGCGCTCCTCCTTGCTTCGCTCGCACTCGGGCAGGACGCGGACGACCCGGCGGAGAGCCGCCTCGACGAGGCGAACCGGAAGGCCGCGGCGGAGGTCCGCCGGACCTTCGCCCGGGAGGGGACGGACCTCGCCGCCCAACTCGGGGGGCTCCGGAAGGAGGACCTGATCGTGGTCGGGGGCCTCTTCGACTTCGTCCAGGAGGTGCTCACCGCCCATCGGATCGGGCACACCGTGATCACGCCCGCCGAGCTGGAGCACCACCCGCTGACGGAGCCCGGGCGCAAGGTCTTCCTCCTCAACTGCCACCTGATCGACCGCAGCTTCGCGGCCTCGACGCCGCCGCATCCCCGCGCCACGGACGGGGAGGCGGACCGGACGCTCACGCGCGTCCTCGCAGAGGCCGGGCTCGAGGGCGACACGTCGCCCGGCAAGGCCATCCGCGAGCGCTTCGCGGAGGTGAAGCACTTCGCGGGGAGCGACTACACCGAGCGCGGGCTCGCGCGGCTCGGCGCCGCCGTGCGCGACGGCGCGTGGGCGATGTCGACGGACTGGGCCGTGCTCGTCTGGGAGAAGGCGCTCCCGCGGACGCTGCGCTGGACGGGGCGCACGACCTTCGAGGAGACGATCGAAGTGCAGCCGGCGCTCGCGGGCCGCCGCCACGCGCTGCTCGAGGGCGTGTTCCCCGAGCCCAAGGCGCGCTGGTGGATCGAGACCGAGTCGTACCTCTTCGTCGTCGAGGGCCGCCATACGGTCCTCGTGGACAGCACCCAGCTCGGCGCGAGGTACGGCGGCAATCGGAACGTGGTCGTCCTCGCGGAGGCGGGCAAGGGGCAGGTGCTCCACGCCCTCGCCCACGCCTACCTCGTGCGGGGAAAGGAGCGCGACCTGTGCGCGATGCAGAAGCTGCTCGTGAACCTGCTCCTCGCGAAATCCCTCGCGAACGTGAAGAAGGGGGGCGCGGGGGGCGGCGACTAGATACGATGCCGGGCGCCATGCCGCGGAGACTCGGCGCGACCCTGCTGCTCGCGCTGTGCATCGGTTGCGCGACGCCGCACTGCGATGACGACCTCGTGAGGGCCACCCCGGCGAACGAGGCCTTCGCGGTCCTCATGGAGATCATCTACTGCCTCGGACTCTGGCTCGGCCCGAAGACGTGAGCCGAGCAGGCTAGGGGCCGGAGGTCGGACCACGGAGCCCGCGCCTGCCGCCGCGGCCCCCGAGGCCCCCCCACGGCACGGACCTCTAGGGTCTTCCGAAAAGTCGCCTGGATTCGCCCGGCTGCGGCTGCGCCGTACTGCGTCGCGCCTCCTCGCAGTACTTCTCCGTCCGTACAGCTTCGTCGGCGCTCCTTGTCCGGCTTGTCCTCGCTCGGTCTCGGTCCTGACGGCGACTTCTCAGACCCTAGGCAGGGACGTGCGCGCCGAGCAGCTTCTGGAGCTTGTCCTTGTACCGGTCGGACTTGCCCAGCCAGTCGAACCGGCACGCGATCTCGGTGCCGGCGGGATCCTCGCGCACGCGGAGCACCTCGCCGAGGAAGTAGAGCGGCTCGTCGAACCCGGGCACCGTGATCTCGACCGCGAGATGATCCCCCACCTGGGCCGCCGTGTCGGGGCTCACGAAGCTGATCCCCCCGAGGCTCACGTCGTTCGTGAACCCCGGCACCTCGCGCCCCTGGCCGCCGCAGATGCCGAATCGCACCTTGAACGAGGCGTTGAGGCGAGGGTAGTCGCGCCGGTCGAGAACGGGCTCGGTCTCCTTCGACGATCCCACGCTTCCCTTATCGGCTGGATTCGGAGCCGGTAGAATCGCGGTGGTGCTCTTGGCGCTGCTCCTCCGGCTCCTGGCGCCCGGCGGCGCGGTCGAGGAGGCGGAAACCAAGGCGGCACAAGCACTTAGGGAAGGCCGTGTCGCCGACGCGCTGGCGTCCTACGAGGACGCCATCCGGGCGGCGGAGGACACCCGGGCGAAGCTGCGCCTCCGGGACCTCTACCGCGCCGCCGGCTGGGTGGAACCCCGCCCTCTGAGCGGCGCCGAGGAGGCCGAGATCCAGATCCGCGTGCGCGACGAGAAGCTCCGGGTCTACGGCGCGGCTGCGGAGCGTTTCGAGGGCGCGGACCGGATCCAGGCGGCGATCCTGCTGCGCCGGGTGCTGGCGGATCTCGCCGGCGGCAACTCGACGGACCAGGGGAAGGCCGAGGCGGGCAGGCTCAACAGTCTCATCCGCAAGCTCACGGAGTCTCCGACGCCGGAGGACAAGGAGGCGGTCGAGAAGATCCTCCGCGCGCACAAGAGCCCGGAGGGCCTCCTCAAGGCGGGCGCGAAGCTGCTCGAGGAGCGCCGGTACCGCGCGGTCGTGCGCCTCGCGCAGGAGATGATGTTCGGGAACTTCGACCAGGAGATCCAGAACCGGGCTCTCGCGCTGCGCAAGGGGGCGGAGGACGCCGCCGCGGCGGACCTCCCCGCGGCGGACAAGGAGGCCGTCCGGCAGGTCCTCGAGGACGAGCGGTTCGAGCGGCTCGACGTCGCGCGCTCGCGCCACTTCCTCTTCCTCGGGCCGCAGGAGTTCGTGAAGTCCCTCACGCCCGGGGAGCGCACGCTGCTCGACCTCGCCTACATCTTCCAGTCCGACCTCTCGGGACAGGCGCTCACGGGCGACGGCGTGCGGATCGTCATCTACTACCAGGAGACGTTCGACTTCGGCGGCGGGCTCGCGATCGCGGGCGGGAAGCTGATCCGGATCGGCAACCGCGCGATCGCCCGGCCGATCTCGGGGATGCTCCACTACCACGAGCTCGGCCACTGCATCTTCGGCCGCGGCTGGCTGCACGACGGGTTCACGGAGGGACTCGCGGACTTCGCGGCCGGCTTCTCGCTCGACCTGCTCGGCGAGACGGAAGCCGCCCAGCACTTCGTCACCGAGTCGCGCGACCAGTTCGTCCGCTTCTACCTCGGGAGGGACGTGCGCTACTTCGACATCCAGCCCTACCGTCCGTCCGCCGGGTTCCTCTTCAGCTTCCTCCCGCCGGGCGAGGCTCCGTTCGATTGGGCGCCGTACCGGCGCGTCTTCCACCGGATGCGCGATGCCCAGTTCGGCGCGTGGCCCGAGCAGGAGCACCAGCTCATGCGCTACTTCGGCTACCTGCTCGCCGAGGAGTACGGGCCCGACGCGCTCGACCTGCTCCGGGAGTGGGGCTGGCCCGTGTCGCGCGGCGACTTCGCCCGCGTGCCCGGCGAGGCCGACGGGCTCCTCGCCGACACCAAGCGCGGCGACTTCCTCGCCGACCGCGACATGTCGCTGGCGGAGGACTTGAGCCTGCGCGTGCTCGCGGCCGAGGCCTCCGGGGCGCTCGCGGCGCGCGCGCGCTTCACGCTGCTCCGGATCGCGGCGGCGCGCGGCGACGCGGCGGAGATGGACCGGCTGCTGGGCGAGCTGGGCATCGTGCCCGCGTACCTCGTCCTCGGCCCCTTCCACGCGCGCGGCCGCGCGGCGCACGTGGTCCTGGCGCCCGAGACGCGCGTCGCCCCCGAGGCCCCCGTGCAGATCGGCACCGAGTCGGCGACCTGGAAGCCGGCGCGGATGGAACCCACGGGGTACGCGAACCTCCGCGACCAGGGCTTCGCCTACCCCGAACAGGCGTGCGCCTTCGCGCTCGCGTACCTCCACGCCGAGGCCGCCGTGCCCGCGCGCGTCTGGACGGGCAGCGACGACGGCCACACGCTCTACCTCAACGGCGAGCTGCTCGAGAAGCGCGCGACCAGCCGCGGCTTCCGCTTCGACGACGACTTCGCGGACGGTCAGCTCCTGCCGGGCTGGAACCGGCTCCTGCTCAAGGTGCACAACGGGGACGGGAACTGGGGGTTCCTCTGCCGCGTCACCGATCGCACGGGCAATCCGATCCCCGGCCTCCGCTTCTCCGCGGAGGACCGCGAGTCGGACGTGCCTCACCTCCCCCCGCCGAGGACGAAGCCGGTCCAGGTCGTCGCCGACGACTTCAAGGGCGCGCTCGCGGCGGCGCGCTGGCGGACCGGCGTGGGAGCGTTCGACACGCAGAACGGGCGCCTGCGTCCGCGCGGCACCGCGCAGGCGGGCCTCTGGGAGCGCTTCCGCGTCGACCCCGACCACCCGAAGGACGGGCCCGCGAACATCCTCTGGCTCCTCGATCCCGAGCTGCCGCGCCTCGGGTCGTTCGATCTCGAGCTGGTCGTCGCGGCGCCGGGCAAGGACGCGCTGCCCGCGAAGTTCGGGCTCACGGTCGACGGCGAGAACGAGAACGACGGCCAGAGCGGCCACACGTTCGTGATCGACGTGGACGACGGCAAGCTCCGCTGCCACTGGTACCGCTACGACCAGCTCCTCTACCTCCAGGCTGGCGCCGCGGTGAAGCCCGCGGAGGAGTACCGCGTGCAGCTGCGCCGGCTCGGGCGCAAGTGGCGGCTCGCGGTCAACGACGTGCCGCTCTTCGACGAGGTGGACGCCCCCCGGCTCCCCGCCGCAGGCTTCGGGATCCTCGCGTGGGGCGCGGCCCCGCTGTTCGAGTCGTTCCGCCTTTCGCGCCTCGAGGAAGCCGAGCGGTAGGCCGTTTTCAGGGGGCCTGGGGGGGCCCCGGCAGGGCTCAAGGGGCCCGGAGGTCCGGTCGATAGGGCATGCGAAGGACTCCATGAATAGGGCCGTGCTGTTCCTGCTCGCGGCGGCTGCCGCGTGCGGCGATCCCGGGCTCCGGGACCGGTCGCTGATGGCGAAGCTCGCTTCGGGGACCCGGGGGCCGCTGACCTTCACGCCCTCCCCGACGCCCTCGAAGAAGGGGGTCGCGCAGACGTCGGTCATCGGCCTCGCGCCGGACCAGCTCGCCCACTACTACCCCGACGACCCGTCGTTCGTCCTCCGCTTCAAGGACGTGGACTCGGTGGGCCGGGAGGCGGCGGCGGAGCTCGAGCGGATCCGGAAGATGCTGCCGGACCTCAAGCTCCCCGCGGGCGCGCCCGCCGACATGCTGCGCCGCGCGCTCGGTCTTCCCGACTCGGTGCTCATCGATCCGGTGCGCCCGTTCGCGTTCGTCCGCGCCGAGGGCGGCTGGGCTGCGATCCTCCCGACGCGCAGCAGCGACAAGACGCCGACGCGGCTCCGCGCGCTCGACGAGATCTACTGCGTCGCGGGCGATCCCGCGGTCGTGCAGTCCTACCGCCCGGGCTTCCGGAAGGGCTTCTACCTCCCGGGCGACCTGAGCGTCATCGCGGCCCCGGCCGCGCTCCGGGGCCTCGGCTCGTCGCTCGCGCCGCTCCTGGGCCCGCTCGGCATCGACCTCGCGGCGATCGACGCGTGGATGCCCCCTTGCCCCCCGGACATCGAGCGGCTCGATCTCGCGCTCCGGCTCCAGCAGGGGCTGCTGCGCATCGACGTGCGCGCCGCGCCGAACCGCGACAGCCCCACCGCCCTCTACCTCGACCGGATGCGCCCGCGGCCGTCCGGCGCCGTGCGCTGGCTTCCGCCCCGCGGTACGGCCTACACCGAGTTCGTGAGCCCGCCGCTCGACTGGGAGGGGCTCATGGGCGTCCTCCTCGCGGGGAGTACGCCGCCCGGGGGCGCCGGCGAGGAGCGGCTGCTCTTCTCCGTCCGGAGGCTGCTCGCCGCGGTCGGGCGCGACGTCGCGGTGGTCCTGCACCTCGTACCGCGGGGCCCGGCGACAGTGCTGCTTGTGGGCGAGGTCGAGGACGCGGCCGCGACGGCGGCCTTCCTCGACTCGGCGGACCTCGTGGCGCTGCTCGCGGCCGCCGCGGGCCCCGACGGCGCGCTCGCGTGGGAGCCGAACGCGTTCGAACACCGGGGAGTAGCGGTCGGGACGATCCGGGGCAACCTGAGCAAGAGCCGTCTCCTCGCGTGGCGCCGCAGCGGCCACCTCGTCCTCTCGACCGTCGCGGTCCTCACCAGCGGCCCGGTCGTCGTCTACACCGCGATCGTCGACGACAAGCTCTGCGTCGCGGTCGGCCCCAAGTCGCGCGCCGAGATGGAGCTGCTCGTCGAGCACGTGCAGCGCGGCGCGCCGGCGGACAACGAGCACAACGCCGAGGTCACGACGCTCTTCCCGCAACGGCTTGCGGCCGTCTCCTTCGATCTCGGGGCGCTGTTCGACGGCTGCGTCGAGGCCGCGCCCTACTGGAGCGGCGACCTCGGCGCGCTCCGGACCGCCTCGCTGCGCTCCGCGATCCCCTGCTCCGCGGCGGTGACCGTCGAGGGCGGCGCGCTGCGCGCCGCGGTGAACCTCCGGCCGGCGCTCCTCGCGGAGGCCGTCGCGCGCCTGCGCGCGCACCTCCGGGCGAAGTAGTCCCCTCTCCGGTCCCGCGGCCGCGCCCGGTTGCTATCCTTCTCCCCATGCCGGGGACGCGCGCCTGCCTGATGGGTTCAAGGGTCGCGGCGGTCCTCGCGTGCCTCCTCGCGGCGTGCGGCAACGGGAGCACGGCGGCGGCGCCCCCGCGGGAGACCGGGGCCTCCGGATTCCGCCGGTGGCCCGCGGACACGACGGTCGCCGTCCGCCTCCCGGCGCCCGCGGCGGTCACGGCGCGGCCGGAGGCGTTCGCCGCGCTGCTGCGCGCGGTCGGCCGCGAGCGCCCATCCGCCTTCCTCTTCGGCGCGGACACGACCGAGGGGGTCACGGCGGCCGCTCCGGCCTGGGCCGCGCTCACGGCGTCGGGCGCGTGGCTCCGGGCGCTGCCCGTGTCCGACATGGCTCTCGCCCGCCGCTCGTTCGCGGACCTCCCGCGGGAGGTCGTCGCGCAGGAGACCGACGGGTTCCTCGTCCTCTTCCACGGGACGATGCCCGGCCAAGGCGAGGAGCCGGCGCTTCCCGAGGGCGACCTCGCGCTGCGCGTCCGCCACCATCCGCTCCTCGCCACGGTGGCGGAATCGGGCGACGTGCTCGAGATCGGGTTGCAGCTCGGGACCGGCGGCCTCGACGCGCGCGGTCGCCTCCTCCCCGGCCCCGGCTCCCCGACGACGGGTCTGCTCGCGCGCGCCGTGGCCGGGCAAGGAGGGCTCGCCGAGTTCTTTCCGCCGGGCTTGTTCCTGCGCGTCGAGACGACGCTCCCCCCCGTGTCCGTAGCGGCCGCTCTCGCGCGGCGGCTGGCGCGGCACCTCGGTTTCACAGAGGAGAAGGACCGGACGACGGTCGAGCGGTTCCTGCGCGAGGCGCTGACCGGCGCGGACCCGGAGGCGGGGCTCGCGATCGGCTGCGAGGCGCGCGGGGGCGAACTCACGCTCGTGCTGATCGCGCGCGACGGGGAGGGCCCCACCTCGCCGATCTTGCAGAAGGTGCGCTCGGACGAACGCTCCTCCTTCGGCCCGGTCGTCCTCGACCGCCGGGACGACGTGCCGAAAGGGCTCGCGGGCTGGTACGCGTGGATCGCGCAGGCGACGCCCGAGATCGAGGACCTCCCCGAGTGCCTCTGGGGCGCCGCAGCCGCGCTCGCGGACGAAAGCAAGGGGGTGATGGTCGCGTACGCGGCGTTCGACGGCTGGTCGGTCGTGGGGGTCGGTCCCCGCGCCGACACGCTCGCGCGAGCGACGAAGTCGCGCCTTCAGGGCGGCACCGCGCGCTCCCCGGGTGCCGAGGAGCTCCGCCGGCTGCGCGAGGAAGGCCGGGAGTACGTGCTCGGGGTCGTCGTCGAGCCCGGCGCCGCGGACCTGCCGGCAGCCGATCTCGCGGCCCTGGGGGCTGCGTTCGGCGGTGTGGAGGGGGCGCGGGGGCCGAAGGCGGCGGCAGTCGCGGGTTTCCGGTCGGGCGCCGGGCTGGATCTGCGGATCCGGGTGCTCTACTAGGCTCCGTCCCGCCTGGATTCGAGCGCCGCTCGCTCTCGGTCCTGACGGCAGCTTTCTCGGACGGAGCCGAGCCGAGGGGTCGGCCCCCGAGGCCCCCCCGCTACGGCTCGCTGTCGGTCTCGCCCTCGGCCGGGGGCTCCTGGTCGATCTGGGCGCTCGCGCGGAAGTGCTCGTCGAGCCTCTGGAATTGCTCGGCGAAGTGGTCCTTGATGCCGAGCGCGCGGGAAAGCATCGCGTCGTAGACGAGGTAGAGCGCGAGGAAGCAGTCCTCGAACCGCCCCATGAAGTCGCGCGCGGCGATCGGGAAGGGATAGCGCGGCTCGAAGACGGCGAGCCAGCCCTCGCCGGACTCCCGCGAGTTCGCGATCATCCCGGAGAGCGAGAGGAGGCGCGACTCCGTCGGGCCGTCCACGCCGAGCCGTACAAAAGTAAGGATCGCGTCGATCTGCTCCTTGTAGCTCTCGTAGACCTGCTGGAGGAGGTTCAGCTCCTCGAGGCGGCCCACGTGCAGCTCGAGGCCGAGCCCCTCCCGGTCGCAGAAGAACGAGAGGTCGAACTCGGCGACGTGGCGGCCCCTCCCGCTGCCCGAACGCAGCTGGGGGAACCCGGGACCCTTGACCTCGTTCGGCCGGAGCCCGTAGAGGGCGCAACGCAGCCGCTCCGCATCGCCCTCGCTCCGCTTCGGGTCGCGGAAGAGCTTCGAGAAGGTGAACGGGTCGGTCTCGTACAGATCCGACACGACCTCGAGGCAGCCGCCGATCAGCGCGCGGAGCTTCGGGTGGATGTGTGTACGGATGAGCCGGAACCGGAAGTCGAGGTCCTCCTCCGCGAAGATGTCCTCGTAGTACTCCGGGAAAACGACGTCGGCGTACCTCTCACCGTCCGACATGGCTTCCTGCATTCTAGGTCGGACGGAAGGGGGTTCCAGCTTCACGTGGCGGGCCGGCCTTCCTAAGGCGCGCGAGCGTCCTCGCGGGCCCCCGTGCCGTCGACGTAGCCCGAGACGGCAGAGGGGGTTCCGTCGGCGTCGATCCCCAGGAGCAGCTCGAACCGGCCGCTCGCGGTCTCGACGATCAGCGGGAAGTCGCCCGGACGGAGCACGCCGCGCCCGTCCTTGGGGAGGGGGAAGGTCGAGCCGGGCAACGCGGTGCCATCCGGCAGCAGCAGGCGCGCGGGCGGATCGAGGCGGAGGGGCAGCGCGGGGAGAAGGAGGCAGCCGCGCGGAAGCGCGGCGGTGACGCGCGCGCCCTCGGCCTCGAGGAAGACGTATTCGACCGTCGCCGGGTCCACGGGCCCCCCCGCCTCGAAGATCGAGACGCCGTCGTACGGGAACCGGCACGTGAGCTTGCCCCGGGGTTCGCGCCACCGCGCCGACACGGCCTTGAGGTCGGGCGAGACGACGATCTCGTCGAGGATGCCGCCGTCCGCCGTGAGCTCCGGCGGCCGGTCGGGATCGGCGCCTTCGATGCGCCGGAAGCGGACCCGGAGGCCTCCCTCCGCGGGCGCGGCGGAGACCTCGGCATCGGCGGGGCGCGTGCTCGCGCACGCCGCGGCGAGAAGCGCGACGAGGAACACGAGCGCCACGCGCACGGCGGAGAGGCTATCATGGGCGAGGTCCGCGCCCGCACCGGGAGCCCTCATGCGCACGCCCGCCGACCGGCTGCAGCAGATCGAGAACCTGCTCGAGGTCATCGGCCATCTCGAGCTCGAGCCGCAGGCATCCGTGCAGCTCGAGGCGGACCTGCTCGTCGCCTACTCCCTCGTCCAGATCGAGAAGCACCTCGGCGAGATGGCGGCGCGCCGCGACCGCGAGACGTTCCCGCAGCGGCCGTAGGCCCGCGGAAACGCTAGAATCGCGGGGGGGGCGCGGGGGGCCGCGCCCGCCGACATGGAAGGCCCGATCACGCAAGTCCTTCGCGACGTGCAGCGCGGCACGCCTGGCGCGCGCGAGGAGCTTTTCCGGATCTCCTACGATGAGCTGAAGCGGCTCGCGAACGTGCAGATGCGCGGGCAGCCCCGCGACCACACGCTCCAGCCGACGGCGCTCGTCCACGAGGCGTGCCTGAAGCTCCTGGGCGGCACCGAGGAGGTCTACCGGGACCGCGCGGTCTTCTTCTCGGTCGCGTCCAAGGCCATGCGCTCGATTCTCGTCGACTGGGCGCGCATGAAAGGCGCCTTGAAGCGGGGCGGTCCGCGCGCGCAGGTGACGTGGCGCGAGGACCTCGCGGCCTGGGCGCCGTCGGCGGAGGAGGTGCTCGCCGTCCACGACGCGCTGGAGAGGCTCGAGGGGATCGATCCCTCGCTCGCGAAGGTCGTGGACCTCCGCTTCTTCGCCGGGCTCTCGGCGGCGGAGGCCGCGCGCGCGATGGAGGTCAGCGAGCGCCACCTCTTCTCGCTCTGGGAGCACGCGCGGGCGTGGCTCTTCCGGGAGCTTCACGCGTGAGCGGGGACGCGGCGGGGAGTCCATGGCCAGCGACCGGGCGAGCCGGGTGCGCGAGGTGATGGACGGCGCGCTCGCGCGCGACACCGCCGAGATCCCGCGGTTCCTCGACGAGAGCTGCGGGCCCGACGCGGAGCTGCGCCGCGAGGTCGAGTCGCTGCTCGCGGCGCGCGAACGCATGGGGCGCTATCTCGAGGTGCCCGCCGCCGCCGCGCTCGGACGCGATGCGGAGCTCGCGCCCGGCGAGCGGATCGGCGGCTACGAGATTCTCGGAGTCATCGGCCGCGGCGGCAGCGGCGTCGTCTACGAGGCGCGCCAGAAGAGCCCCGACCGGGTGGTCGCGCTGAAGACGGTGCGACTGCGCCTGGCCGGCGAGGAGTCGCGGTTTCTCGCCGAGGCGCAGACGCTGGCCCGGCTGCGCCATCCGTCGATCGCGACGATCTACGAGGCGGGCGTCCACGAGAACGTCCCGTGGTTCGCGATGGAGCGCGTCGAGGGGGCGCGCGACTTGGTGAGCCACGCGCTCGGGCTCGACGTGGCGGCCCGCCTGCGCCTCCTCGCCGAGATCGCGGACGCGGTCCACCACGGCCACCAGCGGGGCGTCGTCCACCGCGACCTGAAGCCCGCGAACGTCCTCGTCGACGCATCCGGCCTTCCGAAGATCATCGATTTCGGCATCGCGCGCGCGCACGGCGAGCGCGGCGAGATCACCGGGACGCCCCCCTACATGAGCCCCGAGCAGTGCGCGGGCCGGGCGCAGGCGGACGTCCGCAGCGACGTCTACGCCCTCGGCGTCATCTTGTTCGAGGCGCTCACCGGGCGGCTCCCGCTCGCGGTAGACGGGCTCCCGCTCGGGGAGGCGATGCGCGTCGTGCGCGAGCGGCCCCCGGACCCCCTCGTCATCCGCGGGAGAGGCGAGTTGGCCTGGATCGTGGCGAAGGCGATGCGCAAGGACCCGGAGGAGCGCTACGCGTCGGCCGCGGAACTTGCCGCCGACCTGCGCCGCCACCTCGCGCACGAGCCGGTGCTCGCGCACCCTCCGTCCGTGCTCTACCGCGCGCGGAAGTTCGTGCGGCGCAACCGCGCGCTCACGGCTTCGGTGCTCCTGGTCGTCGCCGCGTCGATGGCCGCGGCGGTCGTGAGCTGGCGCGAGGCGCTGGCGACCGAGCGCGCGCTCGCGCGGGCCGAGCAGCGCGGCTACGCGGCCGCGATCGCCGCGGCGGACGGCGCGCTGCGTGCCGGGGACATCGGCACGGCGGCGCACGCGCTCCTCGACGCGCCCGCGCGCCTGCGCGGGTTCGAATGGAACCTGCTTGCGAGCATGGCCGACCTCAGCCGGGGAAGCGTCAGGGGGCCGGGGGGCGGCGGGACCATCGTGCGATTCGTGCCCGACGAGACGCGCGTGTTCGGCGTGTCGGGGTTCCCGTACCTCGCGGGCGGCTACGTCTGCCTCTGGGATGCGCAAGACGGCCGCGAGCTCCGGCGGCTCGGTCCCCTGAGGGGGTTCCCCCAGGCGCCCGTCGCCAGCAGCGACGGCCGCTGGCTCGCGTGGCACAACTGGGGCGAGATCACGATTGCGGACGACCAGCTCGATGTCGTCGCGACGCCCGAGACGGACTCGCCGTACGACCTCGCGTTCCACCCCTCGGTGCCGCTGCTCGTCGCGAGCGCGGGGAACGGCGTCACCGTGCTCTCGGCGCCGGACGGGGCGACGGTCTTTGGGCTCGAGGCCGGCGAGTCGCGCACGACGCGCGTGGCCTGCGACGGATGCGTGCTCGCGGTCGGCGACGAAGACGGCACGGTGCGGGTCTGGGACTTCGAGGCGCGCGTGGTGCGGTGGACGGCGTCGTGCGGCGGACCGGTCGATGCGATCGCGCTCGACGGCAAGCATGTCGCCGCCGCTGGCCGCGGCTCCTCGGTGCGCTGCTGGCGCCTCGGGGACGGCACGGAGCTCTTCTCCGCGCCCCGTGACGCGGATGCGAAAGCGCTCACGTTCAGTCCCGACGGCGCGACGCTCGCGTGCGGAGGCGAGGACGCCGTGATCGATCTCCACGATCCCTCGAGCGGCGAGAAGACCGCAACGCTCGTGGGCCACCGCGGCTGCATCTACGGCCTCTCGTTCTCGGCCGACGGGCGGACGCTCCTCTCGTCGGGTGACACGACCTGGAGGCTCTGGGACCTCCCGCCGGTCCGGCATGAGGTCGCCTTTGGGACGCACCGCGAGCTCGTTCGGGACCTCGCGTTCAGGCCCGACGGCAAGGCGATCGCCTGCGCCTCGTTCGACGGGTCGGTCAAGGTCTACGACGTGGAGACCCGGGCGACTCTCACGGACGTGCGCCTGATCGACACTGATGTCGGGTGCGTGAGCTACTCCCCCGATGGCCGTCGGCTCTATGCCGGCGTCGAGGACGGGCACATCTGCGTCCTCGAGGGGCAGGGCAGCGGGCCGATCGCACGGTGGGAGGCCCACCGGGGCGCGGTCTTCTGCGTCGCGCCGCACCCGGAGGGCCGCTGGCTCGCATCCTCGGGCGCGGACGGCGCGATGGCTGTGTGGGATCTCCCGTCGGGCCGCGAGATCCTCCGCGAGAGGGGCGCGACCTGGGCCTGGTCGTGCGTGTTCAGCCTGGACGGAACGCTCCTCGCGTCGAGCGGCGCCGAGTCGCCGGCACCCGCCCAACGCGTGCGCCTCCGCGAAGCGGGCTCGTGGCGAGTCCTCCGCGACCTCGTTCACCCCGGGGGCGTGGTCACGGTCGCGTTCAGCCCCGACGGCAGAACCCTCGCGACCGGCGGCCGCGACGCGACGGTGCGCGTGTGGGACGTGGGATCGGGGACATGCCGTGTCGCGTTCTCCTGCGTGCCGGCGTACGTCGAGAGGGTCGCGTTCTCGCCGGACGGCAGTCGCCTCGCGGTCGCCGCGGGGACCACCGTCCAGATCTGGGACCCCTCGGCGGGCACTCGGCTGTTCACGCTCCGGACGACGTTCGGGGTCTTGGGGCTCGACTTCAGCCCCGACGGGACGAGGCTCGCGGCGGGCGGCGGCGACGAGGGCGGCGAGGTCCGGATGTGGGGAAGGTCGGACGGCCGGCCTTGGCCGCCCGACCTGCGCGCGGACTAGGGCGCCCGCGGGAATCCCCAGTCAGGCTCGGTGTTGCTGCCATTCGGCTGGCCCGGGAGCTCCGCGTCGTTGCTCCCGTCGGGATCGACGATCCGGAGGCGGGCAGGGCTCATCTCGTTCTCCTGTCGCACGAAGACGATCCTGTCCGACGTCGGCGACCACGAGGGCGTGATGTCGGACTGGTGCGTCCCGCCGGTGGTCACCATCGCCACGTTGCCGCCATCGTCGTCGGCCGTGACGAGGCGGAACTGCCCGATGCTCGTGTAGCGGTGGAGGACGAAGCCCGTGGGCCCCCAGTCGAGCGCCCAGTCGGAAGGAAAGCCCTGACCCATCGGGAGGGCAGTCGGCGCGGTCGAGCCGTCCGCAGGCACGACGTACACGACCCCGAGATTGCAGAATGCGATCTTCGTCCCGTCCGGAGACCACGAGAGGTGCTCGATCTCCCGCGACGTCCCCGCGTCGATCTTCACCGGGTCTGACCCCGGCTGGTCAAGATCGAAGATAACGTCTCGATTCGTGGTGTAACTCCGCGGGGCCGGCGCTGATCGCCGGCCCCGGGCTCCGGCGGCCGTTCCGCCGGGGGTCCCGGTTGATCTCCTGTCTGAAACCAGATTTCGACGGG
>Ga0187893_10002629_pt1 | contig 38939 bp, 26 predicted proteins | sample MA1701074metaG_FD_139574 | JGI IMG/M metagenome (GOLD analysis project Ga0187893, IMG submission 139574) | White microbial mat communities from a basaltic lava cave in the Kipuka Kanohina Cave System on the Island of Hawaii, USA - MA170107-4 metaG ... | reverse complement strand
GAAATTCGTGGCCGACCCGGATACGCGCGGCGTTTGGAGCCGTCGAACTTTTGAGCGATGAGCCTGCGGTACCACGCAAGAACAGTGTCCGGTTTGGCCACCGATGCTACCTCTCCCAACGCCTTACGGCCCAATCGCTTGCCGATTTCGGCGAGGGTAGACCGCTCGCGTCCGTCAGGTGCAATCGAGTTGGTAGATGAGCTCGCAGGATGCGGTTTTCCGCAGCTAGGTATTCGTTCTGGAGCAGTAATTGCTGGTTCACCAGGCCGGTCACATATGCCAGTAGGCGCGCCCATTTGTTGTCCCTCATCCAACGTCCATCATGCCAGAATCCACGGCTTCAGTCGGTCGAATATTTTGACCGTACGGGCATACAGACTGAGTGGCGCTGACGCAAGTGACCCCGTCGATGGATGTTGCAAGTCGCGCTTTGACCGGACCATGTCGTTGCCTAGGTTCCCATGCCTGTGTATAATTGTCGGCCTATGAAGCCCTTACAGCTCAAGCCTTCTGAAGGGAAGCTCGGCGAAATCCTAACTGTTACACGGGACAACGCTCCTTGGGATTCTATTTCCTTGCGAGTCCTTCGACTTGAGCAAGGCCAAAGGCATTTCGTGAAACAGCCGGAAGAGGAACTTGTATTGGTCATGCTGGGAGGTGCTGCGACAATCGCAACCGGCGGTGACCGCATCGATCACCTTGGGAGCCGCCAAGACGTTTTTGCGGGCATGCCTCACGCGCTCTACCTGCCGCTGGGGATCGAGCAGGTCGAAATTCTGTCGGAATCGAAGGTGTGTGAAGTAGCGGTTTGCGGCGCGCGAGCAGAGCGAAAATTTCCGATGAAGGTCATTAATCCGCGGGATGTGGAGATCGAGGTGAGGGGAGGCGGCAATGCGACGCGCCAGATCAATCATATTGTCAAACCTGAGTTTGCGGCCGATCGCATTCTGATTGTGGAAGTGTACACACCCAGCGGGAATTGGTCTTCCTACCCTCCTCATAAGCATGACGTCCATAACCCACCGCATGAAGTCGACTTGGACGAGATCTATTTCTACAAAATTTCCAGCCCGGAGGGTTTTGCGATTCAGCGTGTATACACGAAAGATGGGGCCCGGGACGAAACGATCACAGTTCGTGACAACGAAGCCATCTTGATTCCAGACGGCTATCACCCTGTCGTGGCGGCTCACGGGTACGACTGCTACTACTTGAACATCCTCTCCGGGTCCGCCCGATCGATGGCCGCAAGTGACGATCCGGACTACGCGTGGGTGCGCGGCGAATGGCGAACGAAGGACCCTCGTGTACCCGTCGTGCAGTAGCGACGCAATCGAATCTGCCGGGTTAGCCTCCGTCTAAGACCACCGGTTCTAAACCAGTTAGTCCCGCCGTAAGAATAGATTCCCCAGGGTGTTGCACGCGCTAGCTGGCTGCGAGGAGCCAGACGCGCGATGTAACAGCACAGTCTGAAATTGTTCCGGTTGCCTGGTACAACAGGTAACCGGTTCGTCCTGCAAGCGCTTAATTGGGCTGTCAGAACGCGCAAAACTTGGGTTATGGTGCAATAGTACGCGCGTGGCATCTGGCCGTTTTCGATGATCCCGCGTGGATGTTATTATGCGCCGGACGCCATCGCAAAGAGCACAAGTATTGAACTCGCCCATACAGAGTCAGTCCGGCTTCGACGGGCAAGGTATTCAAAACTGTGTGCTAGAATGCGCAGTTTGCTTGTAGGCGAGTGACGACGCCTATTAGAAATACCGGCGAAAGGTTCCAGCACGTGCAAGAAGAAAGAGGTTTTTATGGAGATCACGATTCTCGGGCGTATTGGCTACGATCTCTACTCCGAAGAGCCGAAAGTGCCGCTAGCACGGGTTCGGCGCTTCTCCCGCTACCTTGGGGGCTCGAGCGCCAACATGGCAGTCGGCTTGTCACGGCTGGGTGCCAAGGTTGGTATCGTGAGCTGTCTCGGCACGGACAGCCTCAGCGAGTTTCTCGTTGATTTCTTGAAACAGGAAAGCGTTGACACGCGCCACGTTCAGAGGCGGCCCGGCTTTGTGCCCTCGTTGAGCCTGACCGAGATCTCGCCGCCCGATTCCTTCCCTCAAGTGTTTTACCGCCGTGATCCAGCTGACACCGAGGTTGACGTTGGTGAATTAGAGCTGGACTATCTCGCTTCAGCGGGAATGTTCATCACCAACGGAACATCGCTTTGTGCTTCGCCGTCAAGAGAGTCAACCTACCGGGCGATGGAGCGAGTTCGGGAAGCTGGTAGGCGTGTGGTTCTTGACGTTGACTACCGGTCGATGTCGTGGCGGAATGCCGACGAGGCCGGCTTGGCCATTCGGCTGGCGTTGCCATTTGTTGATGTGCTGATCGGGAATGATGTCGAGTTGAAATTGGTGGCTGGCACGTCCGATCTGGACAAGGCCGTCGCGAAATTGTGCAAGCGAGTCCCGCTTCTCGTGTCCAAACTGGGCGCGCAGGGAACTCGCGTATGGGTAGGCGAGCAATCGGAGTTTCTGGCCCCGTACAAGATTGAAGTTGTATCCACCATCGGCGCGGGAGATGGATTCGCTTCAGGTTTTTTGTATGCTCTGCGAAAGGATCTGCCGTTGCTGGAGTGTCTTCACTACGGCAACGCGACGGCAGCCTTGGTTGTAGGCGGTCTCAGTTGTTCGGAGGCCATGCCGAAACTCGCGGAGGTCAAACAGATGATTGAAGAGCAAAGACCCAAGCGGGCGCTCCACGCTTGAGACCTGCGTATGCCGCCGCGTTGCCGCAATCACTCTTCCCCGCTGAAGCACATCTGTAGATGTTGTTCGCTCAAAAGGCTTGGCTGTTGTATCTGTGGTAGGGCAAGGATACGATTGGAAGCTCGGCGGGAGGCCGATCACTATGAAAACGACGCGGAGAGAATACATTCGTAAGGGTATTAAACTCGGACTAACAGCGCCAGTTATGCTCACATCAACAAGCAGTCGCATCTACGCGGCAGAAGAAATCGAGAAGCAACTTCGCGCAGGAAAGAATCTCAAGGGGATTCAAAAAAGAGACCTCCCGACACCCTCGCTCATGGTCGATCTCGACCGGCTTGAGGCGAACATTGCCAAAATGGCGCGGCATGTCCGGGAGTCGTCGATCCATCTGCGCGCCCACGGTAAGACCCATAAGTGCAGCGAGATCGCGCGGCGCCAGATCAAGGCCGGTGCGATAGGCATATGTACGGCCACGATCCGTGAGGCGGAAGCCATGGCGGAAGCAGGCATCGGCGGTTTGTTGATCACGGCAGAGTTGGTGGGAATGAGCAAGATCAACCGCCTGGTGCGTCTGACGAAAAAGCATCCCGACACAATGTCGGTGGTGGACAATCCCATGCACGCGGATCAATTGAGCGCGGCGGCGGAAGCTGCGAAGGTGCAGCTCAATGTGCTGGTTGACATCGATCCGGCGGGCCGCCGCACGGGCATTCACTCCGGCGAGCCAGCCTTGAATCTCGCCAAGAAAATCGATGCCCTGCCGGGCGTTCGCTTGCGCGGCGTACATTGCTATTCAGGGGGATCGGCGCACGTTTTGGGCTTTTCCGAACGGAAGGCGCATTCCGCTCGAGCCATGGCAGCTCCTTTGGAAACCGTTGCCGCGATGAAACGCGCGGGCTTGCCGATTGAGATCGTTTCCGGCGGTAGCACCGGAACCTATAACATCGATCCTGGCATCGGCGGTATGACAGAACTGCAATGCGGCTCTTATATTTTCATGGACGTCGAATACCGTCTCGTTGGTGGGCAGAGCGGAGAGGTTTACGAGGACTTTCAGCCGTCCCTGACCGTGTTGGCGACCGTGATTAGCAAAAGTCATCTTGACAGGGCCACGATTGACGCTGGCATCAAGGCTTTCGCCTCGGACCGGAAATTTGGTCCGGATGTCGTCGGGGTATCGGGAGTGGAGTTTCTGTTTGGCGGAGACGAGCATGGCATTCTCAATTTGAAGAATCCCAGCCGCGATATCAGCCTCGGAGACCGTTTAGAGCTTTTGGTCCCGCATTGCGATCCCAACGTTAACCTGTACGATCGGGTCTACTGTACGCGGGGCGAACAAGTCGTTGAAGCATGGACGATCGACGCGCGCGGTTACGCGTAGGCCGCGCGGCAACCGCCAACGTGCTTTCATCCCTTTGCCTTGAAGAGGTCTAGACACCAGACCACTTCGGGATATCTTGCATTCACTTCCGCTTTTCGACAGCAAGAGCGCGCGGAGTTCCCGCCGTACGCCTCTACTCGATCACCCATCTCAAATTGCCGGCGCCGCATCACATGAGGGGATCGCCTCGAGGGATAGCAAAAAACATATTGACAGGTTGGCCGGACTCGGATACTCTTCCATGTCTCCGGCTCTGGAGTTTCGGACGCCGTGATACCGATTCAGATCAGGAGTGTGCCAGTTGGTCAACCGGACAAGAATTTTTGCGGCGAGCTGCGTGGCTCTGATAACCACGTCGATGGTGTTTTCGATTCGCGCCGACATTCTCGATGCGCTCGGCGCGGACTTCCACCTCACGAAGCAACAGACCGGTATTCTTCTTAGTCCTGCGTTTTGGGGTTTCACGGTTTCGATTCTGATCGGAGGATCGCTCGTGGACCTTTTCGGGATGCGACGGTTGCTGATGCTTTCGAGCGCCGGCTACGTTGCGGCCGTGCTGATGATTATTCTGGCTCCGATGCCGGCGGGTCCGGTTGAACCCTACTATTTGGACACTGGATTCCTTGTGTTGTACGCCGGCATGCTGGTGCTCGGTCTCTCGCAGGGCCTGGTGGAAGGCGTGATCAATCCGCTGTGTTCGACGTTGTACCCGAGGGAAAAGACGCGCCGCATGAATGTGCTGCATTCGTGGTGGCCCGGCGGCTTGATTGTGGGCGGCTTTGTCGCCGTGATGATTACCGAAGTCATGGGTTTGGACAGCGTTGGAGTTTCAGCAGCGACCGCCACGCTTGGCTGGAAAATCAAACTGGCGACAATCCTGCTTGCCGCCGCAGCTTACCTGGTCATGATTTTCAACCAGGAATTTCCCCTTACCGAACGTGTTGCAGCAGGTGTGTCGGATGGGGAGATGTTCCGCGAAGTGTTGCGGCCGATGTTCCTGCTGCTGTGGGCCTGCATGTGGATGACGGCGGCAACGGAGATCGGCCCTGACCAGTGGGTGGGTTCGCTGATCACAAACCTGACGGGGATGCAAGGTATCTTGATCTTGATCTACACCGCCGGGATTATGTTCGTGCTCCGATTCTTTGGCGGACGCTATACGCATCATTTCTCTCCCATGGGCCTCATGACTCTGTGCGCCATTCTGACCGCCTGTGGTCTGTACGGCTTGAGCGCGGTGTCAACGCCCTTTGGGGCGTTTGCAACGGCGACTCTGTTCGGAATCGGAAAGGCTTTCTTTTGGCCCGTGATGCTCGGCGTGACGGCCGAGCTTTTTCCTAAGGGCGGGGCGTTATCGCTTGCCATCATGGGCGGCACGGGCCAACTTGCCGCCGCGTTTATCCTGCCTATCATGGGCGGCTGGTACGACAGTGCGGGAGCAGCGGCCGCTTTTCGGTACGTGGCGGTGCTTCCAGTGATACTCACAATCATTTTCGGAGTGCTCTATTTCCATTTCAAAACCCGAGGTGGCTACCACGCCATCACGCTCGAAGCGACGGAGGCCGAGCGCGTCTGAGAATTTGAGCCCGTGCGGAGTTCAACCTTGGATCGCGGCGGCTTGCCGCAATTGCGGAATCCGGCTTCGTTAGGCAGGCCACCGAGTTGCTCGCTGGATCTCTCGAATCCCGTGGAAAACAAGGCTCCTTTTGCTTAGGGGTTGACACCGTCGGAACCGGTATGGTAAATCTTGACGGAACTTAGTAAAACGTTACACTGCTCGGAGTGCAACGTTGTATCGTGGGAACTCTGACGGGGGAAAAGGAACAGTGATCGTGGGCCGCGCGGAGGCAGGAAAGGATTCAAAAAAAGGCGCGGTCGCAGCCGGTCACGATGGCGCCGGCAGCGTTTCGGCGAAGCGTTTCGCCATCGGCGCTCCGATAGAAACGCACATGCAGGAAACTGGTGTACCTATGCCGCAATCCACACGCCGTTCACTGGTTCGGAATTTGGGCGCGCTAGCCATGGGCGGCGTACTTGCGCACAAGGGGCAGTCGCAGGAGAGCGCTTCGCCTAGAAAGGTCCAAGGCAATCTCAAGCAGTCGGTCTGCAAGTGGTGCTTCCGAAATCTGTCGGTTGAGGAACTCGCGCGGATTGCCTCTTCCGTCGGAATCAAATCAGTGGAATTGGTGCCGCCCGAGGACTGGCCAACGCTCCACAAGTACGGACTTACCTGCGCCATGGCTTCGCATGGCGATGCGTTGCGCAACCCGCAGATCCGGGAAGGCCTGAATCGTGTAGAAAATCACGATGCTTGGGAGAGCTATTTCAAGAAGTTCATCGAGGTGTCGGCCGACGCCGGCGTCCCAAACGTTATTTGCTTTTCCGGATGGCGCATGGGCATGTCCGACGAGGAAGGCCTATGGAATTGCGCCCGGGGTATTCGGCGAGTCATCGCGCTTGCTGAGCAGAAGAACGTGACGCTTTGCATGGAATTGCTGAATAGCAAGTTGGAGGGCTTGAAGGGGCAGTACATGTGCGACCACACGGCCTGGGGCGTGGAGTTAGTGAAGAGGGTTGGCTCTCCCCGTTTCAAGCTGTTGTACGACATCTACCACATGCAGATCATGGAAGGGGATGTCATCCGAACAATTACGGATAACTGGGATTACATCGGTCACTTTCATACGGCCGGAAACCCGGGCCGCCACGAGATCGACGAAACACAAGAGTTGAATTACGGGGCTATCTGCCGCGTTCTCGCGAGCAAAGGGTTTACGGGCTTTATCGGGCAGGAGTTCTTACCCACGAGGGACCCGATGAGCGCGCTGGACCAGGCCTTCCGTATCTGTGATGTCTGATGAAACCAGGACCAGAGGACAGCATGAGTAATAACAATCCTGTCGGGCGGCGTGAGGCGTTGGCGTCAATCATTGGTCTCGCCGGTTTATCGGCGGCGTATCCCGCCAAACTGCAAGCCTGGCTGCAGCACGTCCACCTTGTGGCATCGCCTCCGCAGGCTGGCGGGGGCAGTCAAAGCTCTTCGCGTGTTTACCGGCCTCTTCTCGATCCCGGCGCCCCGAAGTTCTTTTCAGCGGAGGAGATGAAAACCTTGTCCGCGGTTGTGGAGCGGATTATCCCGGCCACGGACACGCCCGGGGCCAGTGCGGCCGGAGTGCACTGGTATCTGGACACGGTGGTCGAGACCGACCCGGAACTGCAAACGAAGTTCCGTCAGGGGCTGACGTTGGTCGATTCAATCAGCCGGCAGCGGTTTCAGAGATCTTTTTCCGACGCGACGGAAGCGCAGCAGGTGGCCGTGCTCGAGTCCATGGTTCCGCAAGGCGCCTCCGGAAATGATTTCTTCGCCACGGTCAAGGTCATGACAATCGTTGCTTATTACAGTTCGGAGATCGGCTTGTACCAGGAACTCGGGTGGCCTGAAAACGTCGTCAAGTTTGAGTTCCTGGCATGCCCGCATGGGGGACACTCGATCGATGACGTCGGTGCGAGCAGGCAAGCGGCTCAGGTTGCCGAGAAAGGTCTGCCGTCGCCGTGGCCTTCCCCGACACCTGGTAGTTTCTCCGGAGAGGTGTTGTGAGTACAAAACAAGAATACGACGCCATCATCGTTGGCACGGGCGCCGGCGGCTCAACCATGGCCTTGGAGCTGACTACCCGGGGTATGAAGGTCCTGAGCCTCGAGTACGGGCCCATGGTTCCGCCGCACAAGTTGATGTCTCTGGAAAACTTCCACGAGGTCGTCAGACGTGTGCCCTACCGCGAATTGAAGCCGTGGCTGCAGGGCCGCCCCGAACCGGATTGGAAGAACGGGCTGTACTACGTCACGAGAGAGGAAAGCAACTTCACGACAAGCGGCGAAGATTGGCGCTGGCGGCGGTTCAGGCTTGTCGGCGGCCGCACGAAATTCTGGAACTGCGTCTCCATGCGCATGAGTCCGAGAGACTTTCGCGCGGCTTTGGAGGACGGGTACGGTGAACCCTGGCCGATTACGTATGAGGATCTGGAACCGTACTACGACCGCATCGAGCAGATGGCCGGGTTCTGCGGCGGAACGGTGAATCATCCGGAAGTGCCGCTTGGAAAATATCAGCCCGCGCAGCCCTTCCGGTGCGGTGAAGGGATTGCCGCGCAAGGCATCGAGAGGCTCAGCAAGCGCACGGGGAACCCTTTGCTGACGTATCTGCAGACGCCCCACGCGATCATCACTCGCGAACTCAATAGCCGGCTCCCCTGTCACTACTGCGGGGATTGTGTTGCTGGCTGTGCGACGGCTTCGAAGTTTGACGGCGCACAGGTCTTTCTGCCTCTGGCTGAGAAAACCGGCCGTTACACTGTGAGACCTAATTCGGTTGTGGCGGAGGTCTTAGTCGACCCCGATACGGGGAAGGCGCGCGGCGTCCGATACATTGACCGCGAGACAAAACTCGACTATGAAGTCTATGCGAAAGTCGTTGTCATGTCGGCGTCCTGTATTGAGTCGGCCCGCATTCTTTTGAACTCAAAGTCGCGCCAGTATCCCAATGGGCTGGCGAATTCCACTGGGAATGTCGGCCGGCATTTGGTGGACCATTTCCAATGCTCCGGTGGGGGTTTTCTACCCCAGCTGTTTGGCACGGAGGTTTTCGACACGACGGGCTACGGCGGCGGAGGCTACATTCCGCGTTTCAATATTCCATATCAGAAATCCCTGGGCTACATTCGCGGATTCGGGCTTCAGACCGGCAGCGGCCGGGGCATCGCCAGCAGCCTGCCCGGATTTGGCGCTGACCTGAAAAAGGGTATCAAGGACCGCTTCATGGCTCGCATGGGCTTTGGATGCTTCGGCGAGCGGTTGGCAAACGCTGATACCTACGTCGAAATCGACCGCAGCGGTGAAAAAGATATCTACGGAATTCCCATCGTTCGCATCCATAGCCGCACCGGCGACAACGAGCGCAAGATGTTCAAGGACATGCAGGACCAGTTGCGACTCATCCTCGAGTCGTGCAAGGCCGAGGACATCCGCATTCAGCAGACGATGCATCCACCGGGATGGTCGGAGCATGAGTCGGGTGCGTGCCGAATGGGCCGCGATCCGAAAACATCGGTATGCAATGGGTTTGGACAGACCCACGAAGTGAAAAACCTGTTTGTCGCCGACGGAGGGCTGTTTACCCAGTCCTCGGAGAAGAGTCCCACTGTGACGATCATGGCGATGTCGCTTCGCGGCGCTGACTACCTCGCTGATCAGTTTGGTAAGGGAAATCTGTAGCTTTCAGGTTGGGTGAAGCCGATGAACATTTGAAGCGGCAATTCCACGCGTAATTGCCAGCATGAAGGAGCGCCTCGATAGGATCCCCGAGACCGATCCCGCGGCGAGGCGAAGTCCTAGAGATCGTCCGAGAAGATGACCTATGACAAACACATTGAACCGAAGATCACTGTTGAAGTCGATGGGGGCCGTGGCCGCCGCCGGCATGTTGCCCCAGGTCAGTACGCTTCCGCTTGTGGCGGCGCCTTCGACAAAACCGCAGAAATTTCTGGCGGGGCTTGCCCCGGGCTCGCTGGGAATCACGATCGATGGGTTCTGGCACACCATGGAGGCGGCCTCGAAGGTTGGCTTCCACAACATCGAGGTAGACAATTCTCAGCTTAAGCTGGCGCAGGCCTACGCGAAAAGGCCAAGCGAGTTCAAGGAGAGAATGGACAAGCTCCAGCTCCGGCTGGTCGGTCTGAATGAAGCCTATTCGCTGCTCGATCCCGCAAAATACAGCGAGATTAGCAGTGAGAATCGCCTGATCGGCCAGTTCATGCAGGATATCGGCGGTATTTACACCGGGCCGTACGGTCCCTTGAGCAACGCCGAAGATCTCATGCGCAAGGTGGCCAAGATATGCAACGAGGAAGGGAAGCGCCTGACGGAGACGAACGGAATCAAGTTCGCCTATCACACACACTCGTCGCTTGGCTTCCGGCGTCTGATGGATCTGACCGATCCGCGCTATGTCCACTTGACACCTGATTTGGCCTGGCTGGCTCGGGGCTTCAGCAGCCGTGGAGAGATGTCGGCTCCGGCCGATGCTCTCGAAGTATGCCGCGCCTATGCATCACGTCTCTGCACGATTCATATGAAGGACTATGACCCGAACTATGAATTTGAATATCGAGGGCAGCCCATGAAGGGCGGGGTCGTTCTGCCGGGGAAAGGGATCGTCGATTTTCCGGCAGTGGTGGATTTTCTTAAAGAGGCGGGATTTACCGGTCAATGGATGGGAGAAAACGTCGGCATCGGAACGTACGAGTTCGAGCGAACCGCTGAGGCCGTGAATGTTTACCCGCACTTCAAGGATTACATGGTGAATAAGCTCGGTCTGAAATTGGATTTAAAGATATAAGCGTCTTGGTCTTGTGTAAATATCCGCCCGGAGAGATGCTCATGGCAAAAACCATCGATCGACGACACTTCATGCAATCCGCCGCCCTGGCGGCTGGCGCGGGGCTGGCATCGGTATCGGGTGTGAGTCCGCTGGTTGCCGCCAGCGCGAAGCCGCAGAAGTTCAAGGCGGGCTTTGCGCCGGCCACGGACGGAACGATGGAGTCATTCTGGCATAACATGGAGGCGTGCTCGAAGACAGGGTTCCACTATATCGAGGTCGATAATTCCCGCCTGCATCTGGCAGAGGCCTATGGCGACCGTCCGGAGGAATTCAAAGACCGGATGGCAAAGCTCAACCTGAAGCTGGTGGGCTTGAACCATTCCTACCCGCTTTTGGATCTGACGAAGCATGAGGAGATCCGAAAAGAAAATAGGATCATCGGGAAGTTCTTACAAGGTATAGGGGCGATTTATGCCGGCCCCTATGGAGCGCTGAGCGACGACGAAGAACCCATGCGCAAGGTAGCCCGGCTGATGGACGAAGAAGGAAAGAGAATGCGTGAAGAGAACGGCATGGTATATGCCTATCACACGCACTCATCCACTGGGTTCCGGCGCCTGATGGATTTGACAAACCCTGCTTGGGTCAATCTGACGATCGATATGGGTTGGATCACCATGCGGGGTGGGAGCGACTCCGTGGAAGTCCTTCGCGCCTATCATTCTCGGCTGATGACGCTGCACCTGAAGGATTTTGATCCGAACTACGAGTTTGACTACCGGGGGCAGCATTATAAGGGCGGAATCGTGTTGCCGGGGAAAGGCATCGTGGACTTTCCCGGTGTTGTTGAATTTTTGAAAGAAAGCGAGTGGAGTGGTTGTCTGCTGGGAGAGCATATTGGTCTTGGCACGTACGACTACGTCCGCACGCCGGAATCGGTGAATGCGTATCCTCATTTTAGGGATTACATGGCGAAGGATCTGGGGTTGAGTCTTGGCCCGCTTTCCGCGGGAAGGACCTAAGCACTTTCGGTTCCGCGCCGGTGATGATCCTAAACGTTTTGGGGCACAACGAGGGGAGGGCGGCCGCAATGGCCGCTCTTGAACGCTCTAGATTCGGAGGTTTTGGAACCTTGGCGTTCCAGACCAGGCCGCGTGGCTGACGGCTCGTGGAAGGGCTAGTGTTTCGACGAGCTTTGTATGGCACCGTTCCCAGGCAGGAGATTTCCAGGGAGAAGTAGTAATGGCCCAAAAGCAGGAATACGATGTCATTATTGTCGGCACGGGTGCCGGCGGCTCAACAATGGCCCTGGAACTTACGAGCCGGGGATTGAACGTCCTGAGTCTCGAATATGGACCGATGGTCCCTCCGCACAAGTTGATGTCGTTCGAGAACTTCCACGATGCTGTTCGCCGCATTCCCTATCGTGAGCTGAAGCCTTGGCTGCAGGGGCGGCCGGAGCCCGACTGGAAGAACGGTCTTTACTACGTCACGAAAGAAGAGAGTAACTTTAACACCGCCGGGGAGGGCTGGCACTGGCGCAGGTATCGATTGGTCGGCGGGCGCACCAAGTTCTGGAACTGCGTATCGATGCGCATGAGCCCCCGGGATTTTCGCGCCGCGCTGGACGACGGCTACGGCGAACCTTGGCCGATTACCTACGAGGATCTCGAACCCTACTACGACCGTATCGAGCAGATGGCCGGTTTTTGCGGAGGAACGGTTAGCCATCCGGAGGTTCCACTCGGGAAGTACCAGCCGGCGCAACCTTTCCGGTGTGGGGAAGGGATCGCCAAGCAGGCGATCGAGCGGCTCGGGAAGCGGACGGGGAATCCCTTGCTGGCTTACCTGCAAGCTCCTCATGCCATCATTACTCGAGAACTCAATGGCCGGCTGCCGTGCCATTACTGCGACGGATGCGTTTCCGGTTGCGCGACGGCGTCCAAGTTTGATGGCGCTCAGGTCTTTCTGCCTTTGGCGCAAAAAACGGGCCGCTACATGCTAAGGCCGAATGCAGTTGTGGCCGAGGTGCTGGTAGACCCTGATACGGGCAAGGCGCGGGGCGTGCGCTACATTGACCGTGAAACGAAGCTGGATTATGAGGTCTATGCCAAAGTGGTCGTGCTCTCCGCGTCCTGCATCGAATCAGCCCGCATTCTCCTGAACTCGAAATCGCGCCAGTACCCGAATGGACTCGGTAACTCCACAGGCAACGTCGGGCGGCACCTCGTGGACCATATTCAATGTGTCGGAGAAGGATTTCTGCCTCAACTCTACGGGACGGAAACCTTTGACACGGCCGGTTACGGCGATGGAGGCTATATACCTCGCTTCAATATCCCGTATCAGAAATCGCTGGGCTATATTCGGGGCTTTGGCGTTCAGACGGGCGGCGGCCGGGGCGTTGACTCGAGGCTTTCAGGTTTTGGAGCCGACCTGAAGAAAGGCATCAAGGCCCGTTTCATGTCCCGGATTACCTTTGAAAGCTTCGGGGAGCGGTTGGCCAATCCGGATACGTATGTGGAAATCGACCCCAGTGGTGAGAAGGATATTTACGGTATCCCTATCGTTCGCATTCATTGCCGCACGGGCGAGAATGAACACAAGATGTTTCGCGACATTCAGGGCCAGCTGCAGCTGATGCTCGAGAGCTGCAAGGCCGAGGACATCGCGGTTTCTCCGTTGATCAATGAGCCTGGATGGTCGGAGCACGAATCGGCTGCCTGTCGGATGGGCCGGGATCCGAAGACTTCCGTCTGCAACGGCTTCGGGCAGACCCACGAGGTAAAGAACGTTTTTGTCGCCGATAGCGGCCTGTTCACGCAGTCGTCGGAGAAAAGTCCGACCGTGACCATTATGGCCATGTCACTTCGGGGCGCCGACTATCTGGCTGATGAGTTCAGGCAAGGAAACCTGTAAGCCTGTTGCGCTCCCCCCCACGGCACGTTTTTGCGGGCCTCCGCATAGCCCAATGGCAGTTCATAGTTAATAGCGTTAGTTCGAATTCTGCAAAGGCTGCTCTAAACCAGCTTAAGATCGAGCGTCTCGGTTACATACGCAAGGTTGGCGCGAGAATCCTGTAGTGGCCCCGTCCGCGGCGGATCCAGCTCGATCATGAACCACCCCTGGTAATCTGTTTCCGTAAGAAAACTGGCCAAGGCGGGGAAATCAACGACGCCCTCTCCGAGCACCACGAAGCCGCCTTTACGGCCTGTTTCGGCTGAATCAGGCAGCTCGAGAGTGGGGTCGTAGTCCTTGGCGTGCATGTGGATGATCCGCGACCGATAGGTCCGGAACACCTCCATAACGTCACAATTCATGGCGGCCAAATGCCCGCTATCAGGGCAGAATCCAAAAGCTTCGGGCTTTGTTTCATCCATCAGGATGGCGACATGCTCGCGTCCAACCAGCAGCCCTCCGCTTTCAGGGTGGTACCCCAGCCGCACCCCATGTTCCTGGAGAAGCCGGTTTCCAAGCTCATTCCCGAGTTGTGCAAGTGCCCGAATGTGTTGCACGGGATCGCCGGCGGGTACAGGCTCAGGTCCCGACAGATTGAAAATGCTGCCTCCCACATCACGAATGAATTTTCCGACCTTCATCAATCTCGCGAGCAGGGCCTGTCGATCGACGGTGGCAAAATCCTCCGGCACTACGTGATACAGCACAGGCAAGGTGACCTGGTGTTGCTCCATGCGCTCGCGAAACTCCGGGACACTCTCACCATAGGTATCGCTGAGGCGGGCGATCATGTTGTCGGCCTCCGTCCCGCGAAACCCGAGAGCCGACAGATCCTCGACGGCTCTCCAGAAGGATGCGGTTGACTTCTCCTGATACAGGTGAGTTGTCGTTGCGTGGCCGACGCGGAAAGTCTGGCTGCGTTTTAGGGCGGGTGTGCTTTGATCACTCTGCCCACAGCCAGCAAGCCCAGCCGATGCCAAAGCCAGATGTTTTAAGAAGTCTCGTCTTTCCATGGAACTCCTCTTCATGCGATCAAATTGAATGAAATAGCGGGGACAGTCCTTAATGGAATTACCTATTGCCGGTCCGCCCGAATCGCTTTGCCCGGCAGCGCAGCTTCCTGCAACTGTCCTTCGTTGACCACCAAAGTCCCACGAACCAATACATACGGAATGCCGCGGGAGTAGCGCGCTGGATCCTGATAGGTAGCCTCGTCGGTAACTGTCTCCGGATCAAAGATCGTTATGTCCGCGTCCGCCCCCGCCCGGATCCTTCCCTTGTTCTTCATTGCTGGAACACGCCCTTCGAGACGCTGCGCAGGGAGCAGCGTCATCTTTCGAATCGCGTCGCTCCATGTCATGGCTTTCTGCTCGCGGGTGTAGCGGCCCAGAACCCGCGCAAACGTGCCCGTGCTCCTGGGATGGCCTCTGCCATCCCGAAGGTTGCCGTCGCTCGCGATGATCACAGAAGGATGGGTGACCGCCAGCGCGATATTTGACTCGCGCATGTTGTGAACGATCACCGAGCCTCCTTCCTTCCGGTAACGCGCGAAGCTTTCCGCGGTCAATCGCTCGCCCGTGGCCGCCCACTGTACATCCTCGTAAGAGATATTGCGCCGGCTCTGCCAGCCGTCGCTGAAAAGAGCCGACTCGATGCGCGTGGCGGAGGCAGTGTAAGGATAGGCCTCCGTGGTGACGTCCATGCCGTGGGACCTGGCTTGAAGAATCATTTCCATCAGCTTGGGGACCGCGTCGCCGCCCGTACTATTGATGTGGACGACATGCAGCGGTGCGCCGCTAACCGCCGAGGCCGAAAGTACCTCGCCCAAAGACTGCACGCCTGTGGCCTCGCCACCTCCACGCAGATGCACGTAACAAGGCGCCTTGAACTCGCCGGCAACGCGGAACATCTCGAGAATTTCCCAGGGCGTGGCGGCCGGCGTATACCCGATTCCGAAACCGATGCCCAGCGCTCCGGCAGCAAGGCCTTTGCGAAGCCTTTGCTTCATTTCTTCAATCTGGTCTGCTGAAAGCTCCGTGGAAATGGCGCTCTCGGCTGGAAGAAACGCGCCCGGATCGGCCAGCAACGCCATGCGGTTCGGAATATGACCCACTGTGGCGCCGTAGTTGATCGGTGCTTTATTGGCGCGGTCCGCATACCAGTGGTCGATGTCGCCAACGCCGACTTCCATCTCGAGAGCGGTCGTTACACCATCGTGTGCCTTCGCCTGATAGTTCTCCAGCGTTTGTCCATGGGAATGCAGGTCGATGAATCCGGGCGCCACAATCAATCCGGAAGCCTCGATGGTCTTCCGCCCGCGCAGGGGAGAATCGCTCACGGACTGGATTGCACCGGAGACGATGCCTACATGCCGCACGCCGTCGAGGCCGGACTCCGGGTCGATGACGCGCCCGTTGGCGATGACAAGATCAAATACCGTCCCAGGATCTTGAACAAAAGCCTGCTGCGGTAGTATCAGTAGAAGGACGGTAACAAGAAACGCGATTCGAAAAGACATGGTTTTCAGCAACATTAAGCTCGCAAGAATGCTCTATACTGGAGCGAATGAGCACGATTAAAGACATTGCAGAGAGAACGGGATTCTCTTTGACCACCGTGTCGCTGGTGCTGAATAACAAGCGGCGCGCCCGCAACATCACCGCGGCCACCAAGGCCGTCATCCACGAGGCTGCCCGCGAGATGAACTACCGGCCGAACCTTTTTGCCCGTTCCTTGCGGGCGCGGCGCAGTTATATGGTTGGCCTTCTTGTCTATGACGTTCTCGATCCCTATTGCGCTCCCCTGATCAAACACATCGAGAGCCCTCTCATCCGTCGCGGCTACACGATGCTGATTTCCGACCTGGGGAACGACCCCAAGTGCTGCCAAAAGGCTCTTGACACACTCATGGACCGGCGCGTCGATGGAATTATTTGCGTGGCGAATCAGCTTCCGATTGAAAAAGTCGATCTGAGTAGAACAATCGGATCCGTACCACTGATGCTGATCGGCCGGCGCAGCCATGAAACCCGGATTCCCCATTTCGTTGTCAATGAGGCCGTGGGCGGATACATCCAAGGCGAATTTCTTCTGAGTAAGGGCCACCGGAAAATAGCCTTTGTCTGGGATGGCGGCGAGAACGAGTGGTCTGCGTTGCGCTGGAACGGTGTCGCCAAGGCGATGAGCGAGGCCGGCGTGGAACCCGCGGTGATTGTGCGCGCGGATAATAACTCCGCGGACGCCGGCTACCAGGCGATGAGCGATCTCCTCAAGGAGAAGCAATCGTTCACCGCCGTTTGCGCTATCGATGATCTGCGCGCTTTCGGCGTCATCCGCGCGCTCTTTGACGCGGGGTTGCGGGTGCCGGAGGATGTATCGGTAATTGGCTTCGACGACCTGGCCATTTCCCGGTATTTCAACCCCACGCTGACGACAGTGGCCCAACCCCTCGACAAACTGGGGCAACTGGCGGCCGAGGCGCTGCTGACCCAAATGAAGCAGGGGGATCAAACCACCAAGGCGGTCAGCAGCCGGACTTTGCGCCCGTCGCTGGTGGAGCGCCGGTCGACACGGACGCTGTGAAATCGGCCCATCCGCGCCTTGTCTGGGGCTAGTTTTGCTCATTGAAAAACGTTTTATCAAAACGTTATACTAACAGCCTTTTACGATCTCTCACAAGCCCGGTCCCGGGCCTCCTGCCTGGAAGAGCCCGGGCGGGCGTCAGCACGGCCGCCGCAGCGGCCGTCCGCAGACTCTCTATTTCAATTGGCGCGAGTAGTTCTCTTCCTGGATCTTGGGAGTGACGGTATCTTCCTTGACTTGCTTGATGGCCTTCGCCAAGCGGGCTGTTCCATACTCGGTCAGCCACTTTCCATACTCCATGGTGGCCGCTTCGCCCTGGCCCGCGTAGTGGTTCGGGAAACGCGCATACCAGCTTACCCCTGTCCAGAAATCGGGCAGGTGGGCGAGCCTCTTCTGATCCGCGCCGTTTTCGCTTGTGGCGCGGTCGAGTTTGACCAGGTCCGGCCGAATAGCCATCATTGACGCCGTTTCCCGCTCACCGGCGTGCTCATCGCCTTCGACGGGGGTGGTCCGGCGTTTCTGGTTCTCGGAGATGTACTCCGGGTCCGGTTTGGGGTCGTAGTAATAAAGGACATAGTTGCGCGGTTTCTCGAGCTGAGCCTGTACGAAGTAGCGCAGCCAGTGCGGATTGCCGCCGTGCGTGCTGTAGAGAATGATCTTCTTGAAGCCGTTGCGGCCGATCTCGTCGACAGTTGCTTGCAGAAGATCCCAAATAAGATTCGGCGGGTAGGCGATCGTTCCTTCCGCATACTTGGCCTCGTAGATTTGCCCGAAATAGTATTCGGGGAAGACGACTGCGTACTCTCGTTTGGCGGCTTCGCGGGCGCGGTATTGTGCATGAAGAAAGTCTGACCCGATGGGAACGTGGGCCCCGTGCTTTTCAAGAACTGAGATAGCAAGTAAGCAGGTGTAGTTTGATTTTTCCAAGGCCTTCTGCCAGTCGCTCGACAACAGCTCGTCCCAGCGAACAGGCAGGTCCTGCGCCGCCGCCAAAAACGGCATCATGAGGGCCAGGGCTAAAATGCCAAAAAAACGAGTTCGAAACATTTCTCCTCCTGTATATCGTTCGGATTCGCGACAGGGCGTTTGTTGCTCACTTGGCCGGCGGTGATCCGTCCTGCCGGAGGGGACACGCCTCATTTCAGCTGCCGCTGAAAGTTCTCTTCTTGGACCTGCGGAGTTGCCGAATCCTCCTTCACTTTTCTGAGGGACTCGGCAAGTTTCTGCGTCTGCCAGTCGTTCCACCAGCTTCCCAGCTCGAGAGTGGCTTTGGAGCCGTCGCCCGCGTAGTGGTTCGGGAAGCGCGCATACCAGCTCACACCGGTCCAGAAGTCGGGCAGATGCGCTAGCCGGTTCTGGTCGCGCCAGTCTTCGTCATTGGCCCGTTCGAGTTTGACCAGATCCGGCCGCATCAGAATGTTCGTGGCCGTTTCCCGCTCGCCGGCGTGTTCGTCACCCTGCAGCGGCGTCTTGCGGCGCTTGAGATGCTCGCGCGTGAACTCAGGATCGGGTTTCGGGTCGTACAGATAGACCACGTAATCGCGCGGCTTCTCCAGTTGTGACTGCATTTGATAGCGAAGCCAATGCGGGTTGCCGCCATGCGTGCTGTAGATGACGATCTTCTTAAAGCCGTTGCGCGCAATCTCGTCCAAGGTGGCCTGCAAGAGGTCCCAAATGAGCTTTGGCGGGTAAGCGACGGTTCCCGGAGCATACTTCGCTTCGTAGATCTGGCCGAAATAGTACTCAGGAAAAACAACGACGTACTCGCGTTCAGCGGCTTGGCGCGCCCGATACTGCGCACTGAACAGGTCCGCGCCGACGGGCACATGAGGCCCGTGTTTTTCGAGTACGCCGATCGGCAGAAGACACGTGCCCTTCGACCGCTCCAACGCCGCTTTCCAGTCCGAGGCCACCAGTTCGTCCCAGCGGATCGGCAGATTCTGAGCGGCGCCGCGAAGCGCGAAAAGGAAGAGGACTGTGCAAAGGAGGCGTGTGATTACTCGCTGATAACCCTTCATAAGGATCTTTTCGAGGCCCAGGTGTAGTAGCTTTCTCCCCTGGCGGCGATCACATCGAAACAGGCAGAGTCAGATCTCAAGCCGAAGTTCCTCCAATAGATACTTCTTCATTTCCCGCGACGCTTCCATCGGATCTTTCGGAGATCTGTCCAGCTCGACCTGAACCCATCCCGGGAAGTTGCTCTCCCGATAGTATTCGATCAGGCCTTTCAGGTTTACTTCGCCCTGTCCCAGTTCGACGAAATCTCCTGTAATCTTCTGAGCATAGTCGGTGCGGCGGAACGGGATCTTGGGATCAAAGTCTTTGAGGTGCGAGGCCACCATGCGCGCGCGGTAGGTCTTCACCGCCTCCAAAGCGTCGTAGCCCGCGCCGGTCAGATGGCCCACATCGGCGCAAAAGAAAACATGATCAGAGTTGGTCCCGTCCAATACGCGGCGGATCAAATCTCTACTCTGGTTTCGGCCCGGATGCCAGGCTACCTTGATCCCGTGCTCCAGTAGCGCGATTTTGCCCAGTTCATTCAGCCCCAGAACAGCCTGCCGCGCTTCCTCTTCCGTTCTGCCCGATCCTTGCCCCGGCTGAAAATAGACTCTCCGGCCGTCCCGCAGGCGCTGTCCCCAGCCCAAAGCGATGTATCCGGCTCCTATCGAATTTAGAAATTTTGAGATGGCCCGCATGCGCTGCGCGTAGCTGGTCAATTGGCTCGCGTCGTGCAGCTCAACGGAGTGATAGATTCCTGCCAGGCTCACCTTGTGCCGCGCACTTTCCTTTTTGAACTCTGCGACACTGTTTCCGTAGGCTGCATCGAGGTCTGCGAGAGTGTTGTCTGCTTCCGTGGCGCGGAATCCGAGTTCCCCGATGGCTTTGCAGGCTTTCCAATAGGTTTCCGTCGCGGCTTCGGCCTGCAGCCACAGAGTGGCCGCCATACCCACATGGAACGGTTGCTTCTTTTGCGCCCGCAGGGCAGGGGCAGCGGTCATCACGGCCGCGCCAGCGGTTGAGAGCTTCAGGAAGGTTCTTCTACGCACCCTGGGGGTCTCCCTTCATGCAGGGCCACGGCTCGCCCGCGGCCATAGCCGCCGCTCGGCTAACTAGAAACCGGGCGCGCGGAACTGCCACATCTCGATTCAGACCTTCAGCCCCAGCGTCCCTGTGAAGTACTCCTTGTACTGGGGGTAAATCTCGACCTCGCGAGGCGATCGGACGTAGTCGTAGTTGCCCAGCCCAATGTGCTCACCGAGAACGCAGCCCTCAAACTCGGTCTCCTTCAGGAACTCCACTACCGCTGGAAAGTCAACTTTGCCCTTACCGGGAACGACCATGCCGCCCTTTCCTGGACGGCCTCGATCTGTGTAGGTGCGGTCCGGATCGAAGTCCTTGAAGTGCAGCGTCTGAATCCGAGAGCGGTAAGCGCGGCAGATCTCCATCGCGTCTCCGCCGCCTCGCGCTAAGAGCCAGCCCAGGTCCGGGTTGAGGCTGAGATCGTTGGGACGGGTCAGGTCCATGAGCCGCCGGAATCCGAGGGTTGAGTGCGTGTGGTACGTGAACCGGATGCCGTACTCTTCGCGAAGGCGCTTGCCCTCTTCATTCGCCAGCCGGGCGATCTGGCGCATCTCATCCTCGCGCTCCACCTGCTCGTCGCCCGTGCCGGTGGCGAGGGGTCCCTCCCATCCCAGATAGATGGCTCCTACATCGCGCAGGAATTTGCCCACCAGGGTATTCTGCTCTTTGATTGCGGGAGCCTGGGATGAGTCCGCAAACCGGTAGGACTGGTTAACGCCCACCAGACGCAGCTTGAGCTTCATCATGCGCTCGCGGAATTCCGAGGGACGGCTGCCGTAGTTTTCGGCGATCTTGATGAATGTGTTGTCGACCTCGATATGCCGGAGGCCGGTCTTCGAGAGCGCCTCCATTCTCATCCAATAGTTGTCGAGTGTGCCGTCGGTCGCCGGCGCAAACCCTACCAGGAATTTCTGAGGCTTGCTGGTGGGGGCGGCTGAGGCCCGCGAAAACGGGATCCCGGCGGTGAGCGCCGAACCGGCGATCATTCCAGCGGCCCTAAGGAACGTTCGGCGGCCGGTTCTGCTGTTCATGCTGAAATCCTTCGCCAATAGGCACATGCCAACATCATGTCCAGGCAGCTTCGGGGCGGGGTTGATCGGGCGATCCAGGCCCTCGCCGAGCCGCCCGCGGTGCATGTTTGCCGGCTTGCGGAAGCCTGCCGACGGTGCGAAACGGCGGCTAGACGGAGATGACTTTAGCACCTCTTTGGAGTGTTGTCAAAGTTTTATGAAAAGGATTTAGTAAATCGTTTGTGTAGATGCCGTCCTTGCACTATACTTGTATACTCTTGGCAAGCTACGATCCCCTTTTGCGAGGTGTTCCATGACGACCCGGCGCTTGACGGCGGCCCAAGCCATTGTCGCTTTCTTAAAACAGCAGTACGTCGAGCGCGACGGACGCCGCCAGGCGTTCTTCGGCGGCTGTTTCGGGATCTTCGGACATGGCAATGTTGCGGGCATTGGTCAGGCTTTGCAGCAGAACCGGGACTTCCCCTACTACCTCTGCCGCAACGAGCAAGGGATGGTTCATACCGCCGCGGCCTACGCCAAAATGAACAATCGCCTGCGGACGCTGGTATGCACGACGTCCATCGGGCCCGGTGCAACGAACATGATCACGGGTGCAGCCATGGCGACTGTAAACCGGCTCCCCGTCCTGCTTCTTCCGGGCGATATCTTCGCCCGCCGGAATGTCGCACCGGTGCTGCAGCAGTTGGAATCCCCTGCTTCGCAAGACGTCTCCGTGAACGACTGTTTTCAGCCGGTCTCGCGCTACTGGGACCGCATCAACCGCCCCGAACAGGTTGTCACGGCTTTGCCCGAGGCGATGCGCGTCCTGACCTCACAGGCGGAGACGGGCGCCGTGACCCTTGCCTTGCCGCAGGACGTGCAAGCCGAGGCATTCGACTACCCTGAGGAGCTTTTCGAGGAGCGGACCTGGCTCGTGCAGCGCCCGAGGGGTGATGCGGAGACCCTGCGGCGGGCCATCGAATGGATTCGCGCCAGCCGCCGGCCTCTGATCGTGGCGGGCGGCGGCGTCCTTTACAGCGAAGCTCATGAAGCCCTGTCGCGGTTTGCCGCGCAGACCGGCATTCCTGTCGCGGAAACGCAGGCCGGCAAAGGATCTTTGTGTTGGGACCACGGCCAGGCGCTCGGGGCGATGGGGGTCACCGGCACTCCCGGGGCCAATATATTTGCCCGCGAGGCCGATCTCGTCGTCGGCTTCGGCACGCGTTTCAGCGACTTCACCACGGCCTCCAAGACGGCCTTCCAAAACCCCGGTGTGCGGTTCATCAATGTCAACGTGGCCGAGCTGGATGCCTACAAGCACGCTGCTCTGCCGGTTGTCGCGGATGCCCGAGCAACGCTGGAAGATCTCGCCAGGGAACTGCGGGGCTGGCGCGTTGAGCAGGACTACGCCCGTCGCGCCGGTGAGTTTCGAGCGGAATGGGATAGGGAAGTGGATCGCATTCACGGCCTGCGCCAGGAGCCGCCCATCGCCCAAGGCGAAGTGATCGGCGTTCTGAATCGCGTTTCCGGCCCGCGCGACGTTATTGTTTGCGCCGCCGGAAGCATGCCCGGTGATCTGCACAAGCTGTGGCGCACGCGCGATCCGAAGGGCTACCACATGGAATATGGCTTTTCGACGATGGGCTATGAAATCGCTGGCGGCCTCGGGGTGAAGCTGGCCGATCCAAGCCGCGAGGTTTACGTCATGGTGGGCGATGGATCGTATCTGATGATGGCCCAGGAGATCGTCACGGCGGTGCAGGAGGGCCTCAAGCTGACCATCGTGATCGTTGATAACCACGGGTTTTCGAGCATCGGTGGTCTAAGCCAAGCTTGTGGCAGCGGCGGCTTCGGCACAGAGTACCGCTATCGCCGCAACGGCGGCCTCGACGGTGACGTGATCCGTTTGGACTTCGCGGCCAATGCAGTCAGCCTCGGTGCGTATGCGGTGCGCGTGCAAACCGGCCAACAGCTCGAAGAGGCTCTGCAAGAAGCCCGCGGCAGTGATAAGACAACCGTCGTGGTGGTTGAAACCGATCTAAACGCCCGCGTGCCCGGCTACGAATCCTGGTGGGATGTCGCGATCGCTGAAGTTTCGTCGATGGAGACCGTGCAGGCGGCGCGAAGTGCTTACGAAGAGGCCAAGAAGAAGGAGCGCTACTACCTTTGATGGCCGCCGTTTCGCTCACGCCGCAATCTGGTCTCGCCGCTTCCGTAACAATTTCCCAGGTGCTGCAGCGGACAGACCGCCGGAGCCGGTTCACGGGCAGCATAATCTTTGTACTCCGTTGCCGTTGCCATCGCGAGCATACGTTTACTTTTTAGATGGGAGCCTAAAATCGTGTCAGTAAGAAAACCTCCGAAGATCGCCTCCGCCGAAGGCAAGCTCGGCATTTTAACACCGGGCCTCGGCGCCGTCGCCACTACTTTCATTGCGGGTGTCGAGGCCGTCAAGAAAGGTCTGGCGATACCTGTCGGCTCACTCACCCAGATGGGACACATTCGCCTCGGTAAGCGGACGGACGACCGTAACCCTTTGATCCGTGATCTCGTGCCGCTGGCCTGTCTGAGTGATCTCGTCTATGGCGGCTGGGACATCTATGCGGACAACTGCTATGACTCGGCTATCAACGCCAAGGTGATTGATCCGGAATTACTGAATCAGGTGCGGCCCGAAATGGAAGCTGTCAAGCCGATGTCAGCTGTTTTCGAGCAGCGGTACGTCACCCGTATCAGCGGGCCCAACGTCAAAAAGGGCGGCTGCAAAATGGAAATGGCCGAGGCCCTCATGGAGGACATCAGCCGGTTTCAGCAATCCAGCGGCGTTTCCCGCATGGTCATGATCTGGTGCGGGTCAACCGAGATCTTTCAGCGGCCGGGCGCCGTGCATGCCAGCCTGAAGGCCTTCGAAGAGGGTCTGCGGAAGAGCGATCCTGACATTGCCCCCAGCCAGATCTATGCTTACGCCGCGCTCCGCTCCGGAGTGCCATTCGCGAACGGAGCGCCCAACCTCACGATCGACATACCGGCGTTGCAGCAGCTTGCCAAGGAGAGGAGCATCGCCATCGCGGGCAAGGACTACAAGACCGGCCAGACCTTCATGAAAACGCTCATTGCACCGGGTCTCAAATCGCGTCTCCTCGGTGTGGATGGATGGTTTTCGACGAATATTCTGGGCAACCGGGATGGCGTCGTACTCGATGATCCGGATTCCTTCAAGACGAAGGAGGAGAGCAAACTCTCCGCCCTGGAGGTCATCCTGCAGCCCGAGCAATACCCCGACCTCTACAAGCACTTCGATCATAAGGTCCGTATCGAATACTACCCGCCGCGCGGCGACAACAAGGAGGGCTGGGACAACATCGACATCTTCGGATGGCTCGGCTATCCGATGCAGATCAAAATTAACTTCCTCTGCCGCGACTCGATTCTGGCCGCGCCGCTGGTGTTGGACTTGGCGCTCTTCCTGGATCTGGCGCAGCGTTCCGGCATGTCAGGAATTCAGGAGTGGCTCTCGTTCTACTTCAAGTCGCCGATGACGGCACCGGGGCTGTATCCCGAACACGACGTTTTCATTCAGTTGATGAAACTCAAGAACACTCTGCGCTGGATGAAGAACGAGGACCTGATTACACATTTGGGGTTGGAGTATTACGACTGATCCTTTCATCGGCTAGGGAGAGCGACCGTATGATAAGCCATCGAGGAACGCGCTTGGCCATGTTGTTGGGTGGCCTGCTGTTGTTTGCGAGTGCCGGTTCCGCCGGCGAGAAGAAATTCATGCATTGTTCCTTCTTTACACCCATGGCGCAGGCTTTCGAGGCCGATTGGGACGAGTTCTACAAAGCCACGGACGAGTTGCCGGGCAAGATTCCCGGCCTGAGCAAAGTCTGGGCCGGAAAGCTGAGGAAGCCTTACATCGAGAGAGAATACGGGGTCTGTATGGAAATGGACAGCGCTGAGGCCTTTCGTGACTATGCGGAGCATCCGGCTCACCTGGAATGGGTGAACATTTACTCCAGGGTGCTCAAGCCTGTAGCAACACAATTCGATATTATCGGGCGATAACCCCTCAAGTGCGGTGCGACTACAGGGAAAGCCAGGGGAGCTTTCTTGAAACGCGGTTGCGGCGGGAATGGTTCCGTCTGTCCCGCGCGCGTGACAGTCTCTTAGTATTTGTGTCAGAATGCGAGTAGTGTAACGTTTTACTTAGGAGATTTCGAAGTGAGCGTCTTTTCCCCGACAGCGTTCTTGCCCTCTTCGGTCATGGAGGAGGTGACGAAGAGCCGCGTCAACGATCCGGAACGGCCCTTACGCGTGGCGCAGGCACGGCGCCGCCGCTCCCGTCTTGCGCCACAGGGCCGTCTCAACATTCTTGCCACGGATCATCCGGCCCGGCGCATCACCAAAATCGGCGACCGGGGCCTGGCTATGGCGGATCGTCAGGACCTTCTGGCGCGCATTATTCGCGTGCTGATGAGTGACTCCGTCGACGGACTTATGGCGACGATGGACCTGATCGAAGAACTGCTCATTATTCACGATCTCGTGCAGCAGTCCGGTGGGGCGCCTTTCCTGGACGAAAAAGTGCTTATCGGCAGCCTTAACCGTGGTGGTCTTGCAGGGACTTGCTGGGAGCTGGATGATCCGGTCACTGGTGTGACGCCTTCGATTTGCTCGCAGTGGAACCTTGATGGAGGAAAGTTTTTGTTGCGAATCTGCGACGACGACGCGGGAACACTGAAAACGCTATTGGCGGCGGTGCAGGCAGTGAATGAATTCAACGCCCTGGGAATGCCGACCTTTCTCGAGCCGTTGCCTGTTGTTCGGCAGGAGTCGGGTTTCAAGGTGGTGAAGACCCCCGAGGCCCTGGCAAAAATCGCCGGTGTAGCCTCTGCGCTTGGGGACAGCAGCCGTTACCTATGGCTCAAGTTGCCCTATTGCGATGACTACACAGTGGTGGCCCGTTCGACCACACTGCCAATCCTTTTGCTTGGCGGTGAGTCCTCGGGCGACCCCATGGATTTCCTTCGCCAGATCCAAAGCGGCCTGGCTGCGGGCCCCAATGTACGAGGCGCTCTGGTGGGGCGCAACGTTCTCTACCCCGGCGATGAGGATCCTCTGGGCATGGCCACCGCTGTCGGATCGATCATTCACGAAGGCGCGTCGATTGAGCAAGCCGCCGACCGCATGGCTTCGCAGCGCGGGCAGGGCCTGGACTGGTTCGTCATGCAAATGGCCATTAAATAGGTCAGGCATTCATCCCGGAAAGGGCCTGCACCGCCCTTAGGAGAGGTTTGCCGTTCCGATGTTTGTGTCCAGGAACCGGCGTCAAGTTGCACTCGGAGTGAAAACAGGCGTGAGAGGAGTTGCCAAGATCGCGCACGGCGATGGAAACGTCGGTTTGATCGATGTGCCCGATCCCGTCGCTACACCCGGCCATGTTGTGATCGAAGTCAAGGCCGCCGGCATTTGCGGCACGGACCTGCACATTTATCACGATGAGTTTCCGTCCGTTCCCCCGGTGATCCTTGGACATGAGGTGGCCGGTGTCGTTGTTGATACGGGCGCGGGCGTTAGCCGCTGCCGTCCAGGCGATCGGGTGACCACCGAAACCTACTTTTCGACCTGCAACGAGTGCATCCATTGCCGCAGCGGCTATCCCAACTTGTGCCGCAATCGCAAATCAATCGGCAGTGCCGTCAACGGAGCGTTCACCCGCTACCTTCTCGTGCCGGAACGGAACATCCACCAGTTGCCTGGCTGCGTCGACGAACTTGCAGGATGCCTGACCGAACCGCTGGCCTGCTGCGTCCATGCCTTGGAACTTACCCGCCTTGAGCCTGGAGAAACTGCGGTGGTGTCCGGGCCTGGCGCTATAGGACTGTTGACACTCCAACTCCTGAAGTCGGCGGGTCTGCGGGTGATCGTGCTGGGAACAAGTGCGGACGAAGAGAGGCTGGCTGTCGCGCGTCAGCTGGGCGCGGATATTGCGATCAACGTAGATATCTCGGATTTCCCCAGCGAAATCCTTGCGAGAACGGACGGTCTCGGGGCGGACGCCGTATTTGAGTGCGCCGGCAGCGCCGCCTCTGCAGGTAATTGCCTCGTTATGGTGCGAAGGCGCGGTCGTTATGCCCAGGTCGGCCTTTTTGGGAAACCAATCCCATGGGACATGGAGCAGGTTTGCTACAAAGAGCTGCATGTGAGCGGCAGCAACGCAACGGTGCCATCGGCCTGGATAAAAGCCCTGCATCTGCTGGCTTCCGGCCAAGTCAAAACAGCTCCTCTGATCTCCCAAGTGCTGCCAATCACCGAATGGCAGCAAGCCTTCGAAGGCTTCGAACGAAAACAGGGTCTGAAACGAGTCCTAACACCGGCCGGCTAAAAAAGAACCCGATGTTTTCCGGCAGACGTCTGTAAGCGACTTGATGGCCTGGTATGGTCTGAATAGGATTTATTTATTGGACAGCGTTGCGTGACGGAGTTACACTTTGCGCTAGTCACCCGCCGATTGTTGAGAGGCCTTGCTACCCCCTCTACCCACTCCCACGAGCGAGAATGCCCGAGTCGGGTCTTGATACCTCGCAACCCCGTGTGAGGGTTCGCTTCCGGCTTGGCTAGGTTTGCTTCTCTTTGCCGTGCCGCGGGTCAAAAATCCAATTTCCGCGTCGACCTGGGAGGGGACGCGACGGCCGCGCGCTTTGGGCTCGGGCCAACGTACCCCTGGGCAGTCACTCCTAGCGGCCGCAGTCCTTCTACGGCCGTTGGTAAACTTCTGTCCAACAATAAGTTGTGGTCTCCGGGTTGACGCGACTTTTTTTTACACCAACCCCAAGTTTTTCCTTGACAAAGGATTTCTTGGCGGTGTTTACTTGGTTAGTGTAACGATACCGTGAAACGTTGTAGCAGGTACGACTTTGAGAACCGGAGCTTTCTAAAGAGCATTCGGGCCTTCGAGGAGGAAGCCATGAGAGACGTCCTATACGGACGGTACGGTTACGGGTTCAAACTGCTTGCACAGGGCATCTTCGCGCTCGTGTGCCTGTTCATTGCTGCGCCCGCTCTAAACGCGCAGGCGCTTTATGGAACATTGGTTGGGAACGTAACAGACCCTAGTGGCGCGGCCATTCCAGGTGCCCAGGTTACGGCTCTGGACCTAGGGACTGGGCTCGAGCGACGGGGCTCGACCGGTGGAAGGGGAGAGTATGCCTTGTCCAATCTGCCGGTCGGAACATACTCCGTCGCTATTTCGAGCAGCGGCTTCAGGGAGTCGGTGACGCGCGGCGTCGTGGTTGGCACCGACCAGACGATCCGGGTGGATGTGAGCCTGGAAGTGGGCGCCGTGACGGAAACAATCGAAGTCCAGGCCGACACGGTTGTTCTTCAGACGGACCGCTCCGATGTTCGGGCGCAGATTACCGCCAGCACGATGGAAGCGCTTCCGGTACCGCCCAACCGCAGCTACGAATATCTTCTGCGGATCTTGCCCGGTGTGACACCAGGGCAAATAGGCGCGAACATCGGCGCGAACCCTTCGCGGCCGCAAACCTTCAACGTTAACGGTCTGCCTGGCGCTACGCGCAGCACCCGCATTGATGGCGCGGCCCAGGTGAATGTCTGGCAACCCTCGGCCGTCGCGTACATCCCCTCGATGGAGGCGATTCAAACCGTGACCACGACGACCAGCAGTTTTGACGCCGAAGCTGGCGGAGCGGGGGGTGCTGCCATTAACCTGACGATGAAGAGTGGCACCAACGAGATCCACGGCTCCTTGTTTGAGACGCACAACAACGAGAACATCATGGCCAAACCGGTACTTTTGCCTGGTGGAAGGAAAAACCCACCGGTGGTCTTCAACCAGTTTGGAGGCTCTATCGGTGGGCCCATCGTGAAGAACCGACTGTTCTACTTCTTCAGCTTTGATGGCACGCTGTCGCGCACAAGGCGTTCGGATCTCTTCACTGTACCCACTCTGGCTCAAAAGGCCGGCGATCTGTCGGAGAGCCTGAACCCGATTTACAATCCGTTTACCGGATCTATCGAGACTTCAAATCGTGAAGCGTTCTCCAATAACCAAGTCCCAAAGGATCTTTTCGACCCGGCCATGACTAAGATGATGGGCCTGCTACCGGCGCCAAATCAACCGGGCCAGTCATCGAACTACTTCACCTCCTACCCGTATAACCGCACCAGCTACGTCTACGACGCGAAAGTGAATTACAATCCGTCAGACAATTTGAGCGTCTACGGCCGCTTAGGCGTCCTCGACTTGGACGCCCTGATCGGCGAAGTTTTCCGCGAGTGCTGCGGGGCCGGAGGACCAAACACGGGTGATCCCGGCAACACGGGTGCCCGAACAATCAGTACAACGTTCGCGGGCACCTATGTATTCAACCCGAACTTGATTTTCGACACCAGCGTCGGCTACACCACGATGGACAAGAGAATCGAGCTGTTCGATCGGGACAAGGCCCTCGGCAGAGAGTTTTTGGGAATTCCAGGGACCAACGGGACCCGGCCGTTCGAGAACGGCTGGCCGCAGTTCATCGTCGGTGGCCTCTTCGGAGGCGCTACAGGCTACACCAACTTCGGCACCTGCTGCCCATGGATGCCCGCTTACCACACCGATCCGCAATTCAACTACGTAGCCAATTTGTCGGTCATCAAGGGCGGCCATCAGTTCCGCTTTGGTTTCGAGTTTCTGACGCAGGGGCTTGACCACCAGCAGGCCGAAACCACGTTCGGTGGAGCCCGTTTGGCCGCGCAGGGAGCATTCGAGTTTAACGGGAATACGACGACAAGGGCCGGGGGCCCCTCGGCTAACCGGCTCAATCAGATGGCTGCGATGCTGCTCGGTACGACCAGTACCCTGGGAAAGACTCTGCAAGTCCCGGATCGGATGACCGAGCGGCAGAACGCCTTTGGATGGTTCTTCCGTGACCAATGGCAGGTGACGGATAGACTGACGGTCAACCTGGGCATTCGCGGAGACTATTATCCCTTCCTCAAGAGGAAGGACCGGGGCATCGAGCGCTATGACTTCGACACGAACGAGATGCTCCTCTGCGGCGTCGGCAGTGTTCCGAAGAACTGCGGCCTGTCGGCAGAGAGTACCTTTGGGCCGAGAATCGGTATTGCCTACCGCGTAACACCGACGTTCGTGGTCCGGACGGGCTACTCGCTCGCCGCGGACCCCACGCCCCTCTTATACCGGATGCGAGGTAACTATCCAGACTTGATTCTTTCCATTCTGACCTCCGGCGCGGATACCCCGAACGCGCGGATTCCAGTGGGATTGGTCAAGGACGGTATCAAGCCGATTGTGGTGCCTGATTACGGCAACGGAAGACTCCCATTGCCGGTGACCGTCCAAATTGGCACGGTGAGGGAAGACTTCGATCGGGGCTACATTCAGAGCTGGAACTTCACGCTTGAGAAACAGCTCTCGACCAGCATGCTGGGGTCGGTCGGCTACGTGGCGTCCAGGTCTAACGGTACCAACCAGGCGCTCGATTCCAATGCCGGTCTCATCGGCTGCGGCTCGTCATGTCTGCCCTTGAACATCAAGTTTGGGCGCCTGGCCGCCGTGCAAACGATCCAGTTCACAAACAACAGCCACTTCGACTCGCTGCAATTGCGCCTCCAGAAAAGCTTTGCGACAGGCTATCAGTTCGGAGTCTCCTACACGTTCGCGAAGCACATCGGAATCAACAACGGCTTCAACCATCCCGCCTATGCGCATCTCTGGCGCGGGGCACTGACGGGGAACCCGCCGCACAGCTTCGTGTTCAACGGTTCGGCGGAGCTTCCGTTCGGCAGGGGTAAGCTCTTCTCCGAAAACCGCGTGGCCTCGGCCATCTTGGGCGGTTGGGAAGTCGCTGGCATCTTCAGCGCGGTATCGGGCGAATACTTTGGCGTGAGTGCCTCAGGCGCTTCCTTGAACGCCACGCGTGGTCCAACGCAACGCGCGGATCTTATCAAGGACGAAGTTGAGATTTTGGGCGGCACAGGCCGAGGACAGCCCTATTTCGATCCCTTGGCCTTCGCGCCGGTCACGACCGCACGCCTGGGGACGGCGGGTATCAACACGATGCTCGGACCGACAGCTGTCAACCTCGACGCAAGAATCAGCCGGAACATCGCGATCACCGAGTCCGTTCGTTTGCAGCTCTCGGTTGACGCGTTCAATCTAACCAACACGCCGCATTGGAGCACGCCGGGGACGAATGTCTCCGATATGCAGCTGAATGCGGACGGCACAGTCAGATCCCTGAACGGCTACTCCGAGATTACGAGTGTTCGCAATAGCGGCCGCGAAGCGGGCGATCAACGTGAGCTCAAGCTCGGTCTCCGGCTTACGTTCTAGGGGAACTTCACCTAGCGGGGCCGGCGCTTGCCGTCGGCCTCGTTTACCTCAAGGCGAAAGAGACAGAATCACGGCGTCGGTCTACTGCTCTGCTAAGAATCTCTTGTCTGACCCCTTGGACGCTGGCCGTGATTCCTTGGTGAGGCGGCCGGTTCCAAATTTCTAAGGCGACTAGGCAGTCGTGAGACGAGGTTTCTTGGGGATGTCTGTGTGGGCGAGAGGCTGGTTAGGGTTTTTGCTTTCGGCCGGTCTGGGCCACGCGCAGGAAGTAGATTTCAGGCGCGACATCGAACCCATATTCAACAACCACTGCCATATCTGCCACGGTCCGCAGCAGCAAACAAGCGGCCTGCGCCTCGACCGTCGCGAAGATGGTCTCCGAGGCGGCTATTCCGGGCCGGCGATCCTGCCTGGCAATAGCGCGGAAAGCCTGCTGTTCCAGCGTGTTACCGCCGACAAGCCGCCGCTTCGCATGCCACCGGTGGGAGAAGCGCTAAGCGCCGACCAGATTGCCAAATTGCGGACGTGGATCGACCAGGGCGCTAACTGGGAAGGGGAAGCTCGTCCGGAATCCCACCCAACAGCGGCTACGACCACGGCCGCCACAGCCCCTTCCACGCAGTCGCAGCATTGGGCGTTCCAGCCGATTGAGCGTCCAGCCCCACCCTCAGTGTCCGCCCGCGCCTGGACACGCAACGAGATTGATCTCTTCGTGCTCGCCCGCCTCGAGAGCGAGGCGATGGCGCCATCTCCCGAGGCCGCCCGGCTTACGCTCTTGCGGCGCCTCAGCCTGGATCTGATTGGAGTCCCTCCCGACCCGGCGGAATCCGCGGAATTTCTGGCGGACAACAGGCCCGATGCCTACGAGCGGCAGGTTGATCGTCTGCTCGGCTCACCACACTTCGGCGAAAAGTGGGGCCGCTGGTGGCTCGACCTGGCGCATTACGCCGACAGCGATGGCTATGAAAAGGATCAAGTCAGGCCTTTCGCATGGCGCTACCGCCAATGGGTTATTGAAGCGCTCAATCGCGACATGGCTTTCGATCAATTCACCGTGGAGCAACTGGCGGGCGACCTGCTTCCTGGCGCCACGGTCGAGCAGCGCGTAGCCACCGGCTTTCTGCGACAAACACTGACAAATCGCGAAGCCGGAGTTTCCCGCGAGGAGATTCGCTTCGAGCAACTTGTCGACAGAACCAACACCGCCTCCACCACTTGGCTTGGGCTGACGGCGGGCTGCGCCCAATGCCACGACCACAAGTACGATCCGATCACGCAGAAGGACTACTACCGCCTCCTGACCTATTTTGATCGTGCAGAGGAAGAGAATATCGAGGCTCCCTTGCCGGGAGAGATGGGCCCTTATTTGCGTGCGCGGCCCGATTTCGAGCGCAGCTGGCGGGAACTGCTCGAAACCCATGGCATCCCGCCTTTACAGGCGGAGTGGGAAGCGGAAATGCTCTCTGCTTTACGCAATCCGGGACGCAAGACCGATTGGGATTTTGCAGTCAGCATGATGCAGGCCCTCTTGGACCATGGGGCGCGCATGCTGGAGATGGAACCTGCTCGCCGCACTCGCCGCGAGCAGGAGCTTCTCTCCCGGTACTTCACCGCGCGGCCTGCTCCGCTGATTGTTGCGAACCAGGAGTTAGCCGCAAAGTTCAAGGAACTGCGCGCCAGGATCGCGGAACTGGACGCCAAATCCGCGGACGTTACACTGGCGATGACAATGCGCGAGTTGACGAACCCTCCGAAGGGTTACTTGCGCGTACGGGGCGACTATCGCCGCAAAGGCATCGAGCTCGATGCCGGCACGCCCGAGTTCTTGCCTTTGCCGGTGGGCGAGGCCAACTCGCGGTTGGCATTGGCGCGTTGGCTGGTGAGCCGCGACAATCCGCTCACGGCTAGAGTCACGGTGAACCGTGTTTGGCAGGAACTGTTTGGAATCGGAATTGTTCGGACGTCGGAGGACTTCGGCACGCAAGGGGAACGGCCGTCGCATCCTGAGCTGTTGGACTGGCTGGCCAGCGAATTCCGCGATCGAGATTGGAGTCTGAAGCAGATCATCCGCACGATGGTGACTTCCGCCACCTACCGGCAGTCTTCACGGCTTCGCGCCGAAGATGGCGTCAGGGATCCCGAGAATCGCCTGCTGGCGCGCCAATCGCGGCTGCGGCTCAAGGCAGAGCTGGTGCGCGATTCCGCGTTGGCCACGAGTGGTCTTCTTTCGACAACGATTGGTGGGAAAAGTATCCGTCCGCCGCAACCTCCTGGCGTGGCCGAGTTGGGATACGAGGCTGTCAAGTGGATCGAGAGCAGCGGCGAGGACCGTTACCGGCGCGGGCTCTATGTTCACTTCCAGCGCCAGTCCCCCTATCCGCAAATGATGAACTTCGACGCGCCGGACTCTCTGGTCGTGTGCAGCCGCCGGCGCACCTCGAACACCCCGCTCCAGGCGCTGAACCTGCTTAACGATCCGGTATTTTTCGAAGCCGCTCAAGGATTGGCGGTGCGAATCCTGCAGGAAGCCCCGCCGTCTCTCGATGCACGCGTGGAGTTCGGGTTCCGCGCCGTGTTGGGCCGCCCACCGACACCGTCCGAGAAGAAGCGGCTTACGCAACACTACGCCACACAGCAGGCCATTCTGGAGCAGCGTCCTGAGGATGCCGCCGATCTCTTTCCCCTCTCGTGGGAGGGTGCTGGCGCGCTCGAAGCAGCCACCTGGGTCGGATTGGGCCGGGTGTTGCTCAACCTCGACGAATTTGTGACTCGGGAGTGAGACGGTTCCATGGACTACCCGACAGGGCACCAGATACAACGCCGGGACTTTCTGCGGCGTTGTGCTTACGGGATAGGGAATGCGGCGCTGGCCCACCTGCTAGCGGGCAGCGGCTTCGAGCTTGGGGCGACCGACCAACGCCCCAACCCGCTGGCGCCGAAAGCGCCGCATTTCCCCGCGAAAGCCAAGAACGTCATCTTGATGTTCATGGAAGGCGGGCCTAGCCAGATCGATCTGTTCGATCCTAAACCGGGACTCGGAAAATGGAACGGGCAGTCGTTGCCCGAATCCATCACGAAAGACCTGCAGTTGGCTTTCATCAAACCCACCGCCGCTGTGATGGCTTCACCGCGGAAATTCCTGCGTCATGGCCAGTCGGGCATGGAAATTTCGGACCTGTTGCCGAATCTTGCAGCCTGTGCCGACGACATTTGCCTGGTGCGCTCCATGCACACTGACGCCTTTAATCATCATCCCGGCCAACTTCTACTCTTCACAGGATCAACTCAATTCGGCCGGCCTACGGCGGGCGCCTGGGCGGTGTACGGGTTGGGAAGCGAATCGCAAAACTTCCCTGGCTTTGTCGTGCTCACCTCCGGTGCGGGTACCAGCGGGGGAGCAACAAACTGGTCGAGCGGCTTTCTTCCTTCCATTTATCAGGGCGTGGTGTTCCGCAATTCGGGAGACCCTATCCTTTATCTCTCGAATCCGAAAGGGGTCAGCACGCAGACGCAGCGGGCCGCCCTGGACACGATCCGCGACCTCAACGAAGAGCATTTGGCCGTCACCGGTGATCCAGAAGTGGCGTCGCGCATTTCTGCCTATGAGCTTGCTTTCAGGATGCAGATGGCCGGTCCCGACCTGCTGGATTTTTCCACGGAGTCACAATCCACGCTGGACATGTACGGCGTGAACAAGGAACCGACCCGGCCCTTCGCGGCCAACTGCCTGTTGGCGCGCCGCATGGTTGAACGCGGTGTTCGATTCGTAATGCTGGCCCATGCCAGTTGGGATGATCACGCCGAGCTGAACAAGAATCTGCGGAAGAACTGCTCGATCACAGACCAGCCCGCCGCGGCGCTTCTCAAGGACCTGAAGCAGCGAGGACTCCTGGATTCAACTCTTGTACTGTGGGCGGGCGAGTTCGGTCGCACACCGATGGTGGAAATGCGAAAGCCGGACGAAGCGGACAACGCGGGGCGGGATCACCATCCCAGTTGTTTCAGCGTCTGGCTAGCCGGCGGGGGCATCAAGGGCGGTCAAGTAATCGGCAAGACGGACGAACTGGGTTTCCGCATCGAGGAAGATCCCGTTCACGTTCATGACCTCCAAGCCACCATTCTGCACTTGCTCGGGTTCGATCACACAAAGCTCACTTACCACTATATGGGCCGCGATTTCCGGCTCACCGACGTCCACGGCAACGTGATGCCGAAGATGCTGGGCTGAAATTCGTCAAGGAGAAATCCGATGGGCTGGATGGTGAAAGAGCGTCTTTCGATCATCGGCCTGCTGCTGGCCGTTTTCTGGCTGGGCAGTGGCTTTCAGCAGAACCACGGCGGATCGCGGATCGAAAAGTTAGTGACCGCCACGAGCGGCTTCACGGGGTATGAGCCGGATGTCGACAAGCGGGACGTGGTCAATGCCGAGCAGCCGCTGATCAAGATAACGGACGAGGTTTATCAAGTCGCCGGATTCCGGGGGCTGGTTTCTGCGGTGTTTCTGATTCGAAGCCCGCAGCCTGTGTTGATTGACTCCGGTTCCCGCTACGGCACAGCAGCGCTCGAGAAAAACCTTGCCCGCCTCGGCCTCTCCATCGGTGATATCGAGCTCGTCATCGGAACGCACGCCCACTGGGACCACATCGACGGTGTGACTGCTCTGGTAACGGACCCGCGCTTCCGGGGACGGTTCGCGCTTTTCGACACAGATGTGCCCGCGGCTGAGCGCGACGACCGAATCGCTACTGCCGCCGAAAATATTTACCGGGTGGAATCGGCTCCCGTGAAAGTCGATCTTGTCCTGAAAGAGGGTGCTTTCGAAAGCGGGGGCAGAAAGTTCGAGATCTATCACACGCCGGGCCATACGCCGGGGAGCATTTGCGTGCTCACGGAATCTGACGGTCTGCGCCTGCTCTTTTCGGGAGATGCTGTTCGCGGCTGGTATCTGCCCGGCAGTGGCTCGGACTTTCGGGCCTGGGAATCGTCCCTGGAAAAAATCCTGACTTTGAACTTCGATCTTGTTCTTGAGGGACACGGCGCCAGATACCGAAAGGGCATCGTCGACGATCAGCTTCAATTAGTGCGCCGCGGCTATCTGGTCTGGCCCGCGAGACCACGCTGAGTCGCCGGAAACGCGGAGCTGCCGGAGCGTACATCGCACAGCGGAGGATTATTCGGAGATGAAGGGAATCGCCCTTTGCCTGCTTTTTCTGTGGGTTGCTGTTTGTATGCTGGCGGCGAATCCCGAAAAGAACTGGCCACAATGGCGCGGCCCGCATTTGAACGGTACGAGCAGCACGGCCAAAAACCTTCCGGTCACCTGGAGCCAGACCGAAAATGTCGTCTGGCGCACCAAATTGCCAAGTTGGAGCGCTGCGACACCGATCATTTGGGAGGATACGGTATTCGTGACATCGGCGCAGGAAGGGTTTTCGCAAGCCAGCGAGGTTCCGGATAAACTTTTCTTGATCGCCGTAAATCGCGCCGACGGGGCCATTCGATGGCAGAGGCTGCTGGGGCAGGGCAATCGCTTCTATATGAAGCAGAACATGGCGTCGCCTTCTCCCGTCACGGACGGGCGGCACGTTTGGGTGATGACAGGAACAGGTATCCTGGCTTGCTTTGACTTCGAGGGGAATCAGGTTTGGCGGCGAGATATTCAGGAAGAATACGGGGCCTTCGGGTTGCACTACGGCTACGCCTCCTCGCCTCTCCTATACGAGGGGCGGCTCTACATTCAGGTGTTGCATGGCATGACCACGGACGAACCTTCGTATGTGTTTGCCGTGGATGCGATTACCGGCAGTACAATCTGGAAGGTCATCCGGCCCACCGATGCCGTGCGGGAATCGCCGGATAACTACGGAACACCGATTCTGGCTCATGCGGACGGCCGTTTACAGCTCGTGATTTCCGGTGGCGACTATCTAACGGGCCATGAAATGGAACAGGGCCGGGAACTCTGGCGCATGGGTGGCTTCAATCCGGAGAAGAGCCGCACGTACCGGACCATTGCGACTTCGCTCGCGTTCGACGGAATGATCTATGCCTCGAGCACTCGGGGCAAGCCTCTTATCGCCTTCCGGCCGGGAGGAACGGGTGATATTACGCAGACAAACCTGGCTTGGCAAAACGACCTGGGCGCTGATGTGCCCTCGCCAACGACCGATGGCAAGCGGATCTACCTTGTCAATGACAACGGCATCATCGTCGCGTTCGATCCCAAGACCGGCGCCTTACTGTGGGATCGCCGCCGGATCGACCCGGGCATCTACAGCGCCTCCCCGGTGATCGCCGACAACAAGATCTACGCAACGAACGAAGACGGCACGACTACCGTCCTGGCGGCGGGCGACGAGTTCAAGATCCTGGCGGTGAACAGGCTTGACAGCTACACTCTGGCGACGCCCGTGCCGGTGGACGATCAGATTTTCATCCGAACGGCCGAATATCTATATTGCATCGGCGGCAGGCGGCCGTGATTAAGTCGAGCGGCGCTTGCCGGTTCTTGGAAAGGCGAGAACGCTGCACGGGAGGAAAGAAGCGCCAGGGCCGGCAATGCTAGGCGCTTAAACAGTACACATGACGCACCTTACTCGACGAGCATTCGCGCTTTCCATCGCGGCCGGGCTGACGTTGCGCGCTCAGGAGCCGGAGGATCCGGCCGGCCTTAGCCTTGCGGAGGCCGCCGCGAAAATTCGCGCGCGGACGCTCACATCCAGCCGGCTCGTCCAGGCCTACTTGGCGCGCATCGAAGTTTACAATCCCAAGGTGAATGCCCTCATCACCGTGATGCGGGATTCCGCGCTTGAGCAGGCGCGCCAGTTGGACGCCGACCAGGCTGCGGGGAGATGGCGCGGCCCGCTGCACGGCATACCCATTTCCGTCAAAGACAACATCGACACGGCGGGAACAAGAACTACAGCCGCAAGCGCCCTGTTCGACGACCGCGTCCCCGAGGAGGATGCGGAGGTCATTCGCCGCCTGAAGGCCGCAGGAGCGATCTTGATCGGCAAAGCGAATCTCAACGAGTTCGCTTTGGGCGGTACGTCGTCGACAAGCTACTTCGGCCCCGTCCGCAACCCGTGGTCTCTGGACCGCAATCCCGGAGGTTCATCAGGTGGTTCGGGGGCTGCTGTTGCGGCGGGACTTTCGACCGCGGCTTTGGGGACCGACACCACAGGGTCGGTTCGAATTCCAGCAGCCAACTGCGGCATTGTCGGTCTTAAAGCCACCTACGGTCTGGTGCCGATACGCGGCATTATCCCGCTCACACTTTCGCTGGACTGTTGCGGGCCGATGACGCGCACCGTCGAAGACGCAGCGATCCTGCTGAACGTTCTGGCCGGCTACGACAAGCTGGATATCACGAGTGTCGAGCATCCCAAGGAAGACTACGTAGCCGGCATGCGGCAAGCGG